>OKXB01001023.1_pt1 | contig 30217 bp, 28 predicted proteins | sample 1601731 | NCBI WGS metagenome assembly OKXB01 (sample SAMN04414077, study PRJEB24778) | human gut metagenome | material: faecal | host: Homo sapiens
GGACACAAGGATTTTCAGTCCTTTGCTCTACCAACTGAGCTATGGCACCATCGTTGTTCTTTTTTGCGATGCAAAGGTACGCAAAAGTTTTAAAATAAAAGATTCATTACGTGATAAAAGTATTCTTTTTAACTTATTTTTGGAAATTAGCTTATTAAAACGAATAAAACATGCATAATTGTGCAGAATACACCTTTATGCATGTTTTATTTTGCGTATTTATTGCATTAAAGCAGTTGTGCGCTGTGTGATGATTTTATTTGTTTAGCTGCACTTTTTCTGTATTATAAAGTGAAACCATAGCCTACTGTCAGCGAGAAACTGCGGTTGCGTATGTTATCGACGTAATATTTATATGGGTTTTTCAGGCCGAACAAGTATCTCAGGTCGATGCTGATATTGTTGTATTCGTAAGCAACTCCTACTGGGATGCCGATGTCGAAGCGTTTGAATATTCCGGTTGTGGTGTTGCTTGCCTCTCCTGATTGTTCCGTGTCAGGTATGTATTGGCCGTTTTCAATAGTTCCGTTCTCGTAGTCGTTGCTTCCTTTTGCCGACAGAAGATATCCCGCCTGCACTCCGGCTTTTATCGAGAAGCCGCTGTTGCCGAAATAGTAGATGGCCATTACGGGTATTGTGAGATAGTGGAGCGTCTGTTTTGAGTTTGTTACCTTGCCGTAGCTTTGTTCGTTTATATAGGTATGGTCTGAATATTTTGTGCCGTACATTGAGTAGAGCAGACCTGCGCTGAAGCCAAAGTCGTTGTTTTTAAATCTGTGTCTTACTTCGGCTCCTGCCGTTATGCCAAATTTATATTTTGGCTTAAGCTCATCGCCCTGTCCGTTTCCTGCGTCAGTGAGGATTATGTCGTTGTTCATCTTAGACAAGGTGAGTCCGAACATAGGGAAAATCTTTGTTTCGCCTCCTGCTGTTTGTGCTGTTGAGTTTTGTGTCATCGTCAACAGCACGAGCATTATTATTACCAGTTTTTTCATGTTATTAAGTTTTTTCTGATATAACGTTTTTTGCATTTTTTTATTGTTACTTTCCGTTCATATTTAAATATGTGCTTTCAGTCTATGAATATGTTGCTGTCTGTGTCCTTGTTTTGTTGATGTTGGCTGAAAAAGTTTTTTGTAGAAACTCATCACTCGTCACATTCGCATGTAATTTGTTGATATTCAGTTGTTTGCGGTGTGATGAGTTGTCGTGTGAACTCATCACACAAAGACCTTGCCGCCCTTTTTTTGTCCTGATTTTGGCTGATTTATGCCTGATGTGATGAGTTCGCATGACAACTCGTCACGCCATAATGCTTTGATTTGCAGTGCTTTATGCCGTGTTGTGACGAGTGATGAGTTTCTTCGAAAAACTTTTTTGTTCATTCATTCCGTGGTGGATTTCTTTTCATCTTTCTTTTTGCTTTGTGTCGGATGCATGTCAATATCCGGCTGAAAGCATATCTTTTGCATCATAAAAGGCCTTGTTTTGTCATGCAAAAGCATGCCTTTCGAAAAGCAACTTGATGCCTTCTGCTTGGGCCTAACGTGATGGAGCATGCTGGTTATGTAATTAGATGCCATCACTGATCTTAGCTTTTGTGTTAGTCTCAGTAGTAACTGTTTTAATAAAAAATGTTCAGACTGCCGGCAGCCTGAACATTCCTGTATGATGAATAATTTATTGTCTTAGTCTTTTAAGGGATTCCAGCCCTGAGCTTTCAGCTCAAACTCGTTGTTGTCGCGGCTTACGAGCATGTGGCCCAGTTCTTTCTTTGTGATATGCCCTATGAGCTTCACGTCTTTCATGTCCTCAATCTTCTCATGGTCGCCTATGGGCACGGTGAACAGCAGCTCGTAGTCTTCGCCGCCGTTGAGCGCACATGTAGTTACGTTCATGTTCATCTCCTCAGCCATCACAGCTGTCTGATAGTCAATGGGGATGTTCTTTTCGTAAATTCGGCACCCGCAGTTGCTCTGGTTACAGATGTGCAGCAGTTCGCTGCTCAGTCCATCGCTTATGTCCATCATGGCCGTGGGGTGTATGTTGCGCTCGCGCAGTGCTTGCAGAATGTCGCCCCTTGCCTCCGGCTTTAGCTGGCGCTGCAGCAGATATTCCTTTCCGGCAAAGTCAGGCTGGAAGTGGGCCAGCTCTTCGAGCGCACGCTTGTCGTTCTTCTTCCTTGCCTCGTTCACCTGCTGATAGTAGACGCTCTTTTCGCGCTCTAGCAGTTGCAGTCCCATGTATGCCGCGCCGAGGTCGCCGCTGACGCATATCAGGTCGGTGTCCTTGGCGCCGTTTCTGTATACGATGTCCTCCTTTGCACATTCGCCGATGCACGTTATGCTTATGGCCAGTCCGGTGTACGACGACGTTGTGTCGCCTCCCACAATGTCTACGTTCCATTTTTCGCAGGCCATGCGCAGGCCGCTGTAGAACATCTCCATGTCCTCAACTGTGAAGCGTTTGCTCAGCGCAATGCTTACAATGAGCTGGCGCGGTGTGCCGTTCATGGCGAATATGTCGCTTATGTTCACCATTGCCGACTTGTAGCCAAGGTGCTGCAGGTCGATGTATGTAAGGTCGAAGTGGACGCCTTCCATAAGCATGTCTGTCGTAACGAGCACTTCCTTGTCGGGATAGTGCATCACGGCGCAGTCGTCGCCTACGCCGTATATTGTCGATTCGTTTTTGGGAGCATGTCCGTCTGTGAGGTGACGGATAAGTCCGAATTCGCCAAGTTTCGCAATGTCTGTCATTCTGCTTTTAGTTTTTCTTTGTTATATTTCGATTTAAGGAGCTAAGAATACGCCTTGAGGCAACATTCTTAACTCCTTGTATCCTATAATCCGGCCGGCACAGGTTATGCACGGTTGATCATCTCTCTCATTATTTCGGTCATCAGCGGCTGAGCCTTGTTGGCTGCAATCTGCACCTCCTCATGGCTTACCTCAACCGGTGTGTCCTCGAGTCCGAGGTCGGTTATGATGCTTATGCCGAATGTCTTTATGCCGCAGTGATGTGCCACGATAACCTCAGGCACCGTGCTCATGCCTACGGCGTCTCCGCCAAGGCGGTGATACATCTTATATTCTGCCGGAGTCTCAAACGTAGGACCCTGCACGCCCACATAAACGCCGTGAACCACGCGTATGCCCTTTTCGGCAGCAATGGCGTCGGCCTCTGCTATGAGCTTCTTGTCGTAAGTCTCGTGCATGTCCGGGAAGCGCGGGCCTGTGGGAAAGTTCTTTCCGCGCAGCGGATGCTCCGGGAAGAAGTTGATGTGGTCTGTGATTATCATCAGGTCGCCGATCTTGAACTCAGGGTTCATGCCTCCCGAAGCGTTGCTTACGAAGAGAGTCTTTATGCCGAGTTCGTACATTATGCGTATCGGGAACGTAACTTCCTTCATGTTGTAGCCTTCATAATAGTGGAAACGTCCTTCCATTGCCATTATGTCAACGTTGCCGAGCTTGCCGAAAATCAGTTTGCCGGCGTGTCCCTCCACCGTAGAAACGGGGAAGTTAGGTATTTCAGAGTAAGGAAACTCGTAGCTGTCAGTGATTTCTGAAGCTAATTGTCCTAGGCCTGTTCCCAGAATTATTGCCGTTTTTGGGCTTGTTGTCATCCTTTGCTTTAGCCAGGATGCTGTTTCTTGAATTTTTTCGTACATAACCAATTATTTTTTCGTTAAATTCCTCTTCCTGACCGAGCATGAACTTTATTCTTATGGGCAGCATGTATAGATTTTGCCTTACCTCTTCAGAAAGTCCGTCCATTCCGGCCAGTCTCGAGTTGTCTTTTTCTGTAGTGATTATTATTTTGGGCGACGGCATCTTGTCGAACGCCTCGTTTATCCGTTCAATGTCCCTTCCGGTAAACTGATGGTGGTCGCCGAATGTCAGCGGCACAACGTTGCCGGCGTAAGGCTTCAGGTCGTAAATCATCTGTTTTGGCGACGCTATGCCTGTGAGCAGCAACACGTTCTCCTTATTCTTTCTGATGCTGTCGAGCGTCTTTGTCCTGCTGCCGAACACGGCCTTCAGGTCCTCATACTCGAGAGTGGAGAAGAACAGCTGCTGATATGGAAACAGATTCATTGCCTTTATTATCACGCGATACTCCATAGGCTTTAGGTCCTTGGGGCATTTTGTTATAATAACGATGTCGGCCCTTGCCTTTCCGCTTAGCGGTTCGCGCAGTCGTCCGGCAGGCAGCAGCTTGTCGTAGATGATGAGCCTGTGATAGTCAACGAGCAGAATGTTGATTCCCGGTTTGACATATCTGTGCTGAAAGGCGTCGTCGAGCAGTATCACGTCGGTGTCTTTCGTCTCTTCGTCGCCGGTTATGCGGTCAATGCCGTGACATCTGTTTTTGTCTACAGCCACGTATATGTCCTTGAATTTCTGCTTCATCTGGTAGGGCTCGTCGCCAATCTTTCTCATCTCAGTGTCCTCCTTAGCCAGCACGTAGCCCTTGCTCTTGCGCTTGTATCCGCGGCTCAGCACGGCCACCTTGCCCTTGTCTTTGAGCAGGCGGATGAGATATTCCACGTGGGGCGTCTTGCCCGAGCCGCCCACGGTGATGTTTCCTACCGATATTACCGGAATGTCGAAGCTGCGGCTTTTAAGAATGCCGAGCTCAAAAAGCTGGTTGCGCAGCCTTACGCCCAGGCCGTAGAGCCAGCTCAGCGGAAGCATCCATTCGTTTATCTTTATAAAGTCGCCTTCCATTCCTTTACTGAATTCATTATATTGTTTGTCGTTATATGCAGCAGGCGCGCCGGCAGCTGTGCCTGTGGGCGCCTGCTTTGTTTATCTGATGTTAAGTATGAACGGCACACGTGCCTGCACGGCGTTCTGTCTGTTCATGCTTCTGATGAGCATGAATGGCTCGTAGTATTCGCCAAGGGTGAGGCGCAGCTGATTGTCGATGTAGCTGCCCTGCGAAGCCTTGTTGAGCAGTTGCTCCATCCAGTCGCTCTTTCCGGGATAAGGAGCCGTGTGATATTCCTTCAGGTTAGCCAGACTTGCAGCCTTTGCCACAGCCTCGTTGAGGCCTCCGAGCTGGTCTACCAGCTTATGCTTGTATGCATCCTGTCCGAGCCATACATGGCCCTGAGCCACTTTCTCTACCTGTGCTATGCTCAGCTTGCGGCCTTCTGCCACACGTGAGCGGAACAGCTTGTAGCCGCGGTCGATATAGTTCTCGATGTATGCCATCTCCTCTTCGTTGAAAGGACGTGCAGGCGTGCCCAGACCGCTGTTCTTGTTGGTCTTCACCTCGTCGAACTTAACGCCGAGTTTCTGCGTGAGCAGTCCGCTGAAGTCGGGGAACATGCCGAATATGCCGATGCTGCCGGTCAGCGTTGTGGGCTCAGCCACAATCCAGTTGGCGCCGCTGCTGATATAGTAGCCGCCCGATGCTGCCATGCCGCCCATAGACACAACCACGGGCTTCTTCTTTTTCAGCATTTCAACATAGTGCCATATCTGTTCTGAGGCATAAGCGCTTCCGCCTCCCGAGTTGATGCGCAGCACCACGGCTTTTACGTTATCGTCGTCGGCCAGAGCCTGCAGGTCTTCGCAAACCTTCTTGCCCACGATGTTGTGGCCTTGGCTCATCATGCCTGTCTCCTCGCTGTCAACAATGTTTCCGTAAGCATAGTATACAGCAATCTCGTCTCCTTTGCTGCTGTTGTCAGTCAGAAGTTTCATCTCTGCCAGTCCTGCCGTGTTGATGTTGTCGTCGGCATCCTTTTTCATGAGCTTGTTTATTTCTGCCTTTATGCCGTCAGTGTATATAAGCTTGTCCACCATCTTGCGCTTGACAAACTCTTTCGGATCGTCGAAGGTTATCAGTCTGTCGGCATAGGCGTTAAGCGAGTCGACGCTGATCTTTCTGCTTTCAGACACATCCTTGCAGATGGTCTGCCATATTCCGCTAATATAAGCCGTAACCTGTTCGCGGTTGGCGTCACTCATCTTGTCGGCAGTGAACATTTCGGGAGCGCTCTTGTATGTGCCCACTTTAGCCAGCTGCATCTTCACGCCAAACTTTGCCAGCATGTCTTTAAGGAATATCGGCTGCGAAGCCAGACCGTGCCAGTCTATCTGTCCGCTCGGATTCAGGAATATCTTGTCGGCAACCGATGCGATATAGTAGGTGCCCTGTGTGTATACGTCGCCGTAAGCCACAATCCATTTTCCGCTCTTCTTGAAGTCTTTCAGCGCGTTGCGTATGGCCTGCATCGACGCATAAGAGTCGGCGCCGAACATTCCTGCCTCAATATATATACCTTTAATCTTGTCGTTGTCCTTGGCTTTTTTAATGGCATCGAGTATGTCGTCGAGTCCCATGTTTCCAACCGTACTTCCGCTCAGCTGGTCCATGATGCTTTCTTCAGAGCGTTCGTTGAGCACTCCCGACAGGTTGAGCACCATTACCGTGTTGTCGCTCACGTCCTTTGCTGAACTTTCAGAGGCAATCATGCCTGCGATACACATCACTCCGAGCACGCCTGTTAGCAGGGTGAAAACAATCAAGCCGACAACCGTGGCGGCCATGTATTTAAAAAAGTCCTTCATAAAATATGCTTTACGTTTAAAAATTTCAGAAAAATGTTTTTATTCAATGTCGTGAGGCATGCTCCATGGCGGAATATGTTGCGCCGTGTGCCGCATTGCCACTTACCAACTGCAAATATAAGCAATTTTATTTTATTTTGTCTGAAAACGTATGCAAAGTTTGACAGAATCGTCAAATATTATTATTTTCGCACTGATGAAACGAGCTGTTATTATAGGTGCTTCTTCGGGCATAGGGCGCGAAGTTAGCAAGATATTGCTGGCAGAAGGCTGGATTATCGGCATTGCCGCAAGGCGTGAAGACAAGTTGCTTGAGATTAAAGAGCTTAATCCTGCCATGGTGGAGGTGTGCGCCATGGACGTTACCGACAAGGAGGCGCCGCGCAGGTTGCTCGACCTTGTGGGGCGCATGGGCGGAGTGAATCTTTTTGTCTACTGCTCAGGTGTAGGACATCAGAATCCGCGGCTTGACGCAGACACCGAGCTTGACACGGTAGGCGTCAACGTGTTCGGATTTACGCAGATGGTCGACACGATGTTTAACTATATGGCTGACAATCTTGGCGGCGACATAGCCGTGGTGTCTTCAATAGCCGGCACAAAGGGACTTGGCGCGGCACCGTCGTACAGCGCGTCGAAGGCATATCAGAACACGTACATCCAGGCGCTCGAACAGTTGTCCAACATGCGCCGTCTGCATATAAGATTTACTGACATCAGGCCGGGATTTGTCGACACCCCGCTGCTGTCGGGCAGCGGCAGTTATCCAATGCTGATGGACAAGACGTACGTTGCACGTGAGATAGTGAAGGCCGTAACGGCCCACAGGCATGTTAAGATTATCGACTGGCGCTACAGCATTCTCGTGTTCTTCTGGCGGCTGATACCGCGCAGGTTGTGGCGGAGGATGAATGTAACCAACAAGAAATTATAATTAGTCATGAAATTCTTTCAGCAGATATTGACAGTAGTGCTTGTCCTTATGGCCTTTACGGTCAGCGCAGGAGCCTCGGGCGACAGCTTTCTCGACGGAACGGACATTCCGGCATGGTTTAACGATACGTCGCGTATAGACATTGATACACTCGGACGCAAGTATGTCATCACGTCCTATGGCGTGAAAAACGACTCGACTTTGTTGCAGACTGAGGCAATACAGCGCGTCATCGACTTTGCTGCTGCAGAGGGCGGGGGAGTGATAGTGGTGCCCGAAGGCACGTTTCTCAGTGGTTCGCTGTTTTTCAAGCAGGGCACTCATCTGCATATTTGCCGTGGCGGAGTGATTAAAGGCGTTGATGCAATAAAATATTATCCGCTTGTCAAGACCCGAATGGAGGGGCAGACGCTCAACTATTTTGCAGCTCTGATAAACGCCGATGGATTAGATGGCTTCACCATTACCGGCCCGGGAACGATAAACGGCAACGGACTGCGCTTCTGGGAGGAGTTTTGGATCAGGCGCAAGTTTAATCCAGACTGCACCAATCTTGAGGCTCTGCGTCCGCGTCTTGTATATCTGTCGCATTGCACTAACGTTCAAGTGCAGGACGTAAGACTGATAAACAGTGCTTTCTGGACAAATCATCTTTACCGCTGTCACCATGTTAAATACATCGGATGTTATATCTTTGCATCAACTTCGGGCGTAAAGGCGCCAAGCAGCGACGCCGTTGACATAGACAACTGTCATGACATACTGATAAGCGGATGCTATATGAGCGTCAACGACGATGCCGTAGTGCTGAAGGGAGGCAAGGGAACGTTTGCCGATAAAGACCCTGACAATGGTCCTAACCATAACGTCATCGTGCAGGACTGCACTTATGGCAAGGTGCATGGCTGCCTGACGCTCGGAAGCGAGAGTCTGCACAACCGCAACATCGTTATGCGACGCTGCACATTCAATGATGCCAACCGTGTTCTGTGGCTGAAGATGCGCCCCGACACGCCGCAACATTATGAGTATGTAAGCCTTGAAAAGTTGAGCGGACGTTGCGGAAGTTTCCTTGTCATTCGCCCTTGGACACAATTCTATAAGCCCGAACAGCGCGACGATATGCCGATGTCTGTTTGCAACAATATATCTGTAAGCAATGTTGACGCTACGTGTGACAACTTTTTTGATGTAGGAACGTCAGACAAATATCGGCTGACAGACTTCTCGTTTGTCAACTGCAATATCACTGACAGCGCCAATTCTTTTAATAAAAGCGTGATAGAAAATACCAAGATAAAGAATCTTGTTATAAACGGAAAAAAGCAGAAATGACGTCTAGTCTTATTTCGTTTTGTTGAAATACAACATGTAAGTAGTTAATCGGAATTGCTTACATGTTGGTTTTATATAACCTCACAGAATCGCGTTGTTCAAAAAGATAAAATATTTTCGGCTGAAAATTACGGCTTTTTGTGTGCATTCGTAATGTCTTGAATAGCTTTGTGTTATGAGAGATTTTCGATAAATGTGCATTGATTTTGTCTTAAAACTGCCGTAAATTAAGGCTTTTCGGCCTTATGGATAAGTGTGTTTTGTGTTGTAAAAGCATAGCTTTGGCAATGTAAAAGACCAGTTTCTGAAATACAAGTGTATGTCTTTTACTGTGAAATCCTTGTTTTGTTGCCGTTTTAATGCCTGTATGTGCCCCATGAGTTTCTATTTCATTAAATTTTACTGACATTTTCTTTATGTCATAATGTCGTCCATTGAACTATAATTCAAGCATTTTGAATATTCGTCGGGCGGCATGTTCTGTAGCTGGATATAAGTCAGAAACGGCATAAGTTGAAAATATCGTGTGCATAAAAATGTATTCAGAGATAATCTCTGTGGTATTGACGGCAAAACACCTTTGTCTTTTTTCTAACGGCTGCGCCTTCCGTGTAGCGTCATTTTAAAGCACGTTATACATATTTATATATAAGGACATGTGGAATTGTCTCTTCTTTGTGACTATCTTGGCAGTGTGTCATCAATGTGTTATGACTGACACGTTTGTCATACACTGACAACCGAATACTGACATTTTGGCTTTTGGCACGCTTTTCGCTATTGTGTTTGCGGATGCTCAAGGCATCGGTAATATAAAACGTATAAATAACAGTTTAAATATAAAGATTATGAACATTAAACCATTAGCAGACAGAGTGCTGGTACTTCCTGCACCGGCAGAAGAGAAAATCGGTGGTATCATTATTCCTGATACAGCAAAAGAAAAACCTTTGCACGGCACTATCGTTGCTGCTGGCACAGGCACTAAGGATGAGGAAATGATTCTTAAAGAAGGTGATGAGGTTCTTTACGGCAAGTATTCAGGCACAGAGCTTGAGTATGACGGCGTTAAGTATCTTATGATGCGCCAGAGCGACGTTCTCGCTGTTATAGTAAAATAATATATTCAGATCAATAATTTAAAAACAACCCTATGAGGCCACCGGCACGCAGGTAGGCATTATGACTACGGACAATGTGCCATAAATGTGACCTTCATATAAAAATAAAATCATCATGGCTAAAGAAATAAAATTCGATACAGACGCCCGCGAACTCTTGAAGAGAGGCGTTGACCAGTTGGCAAATGCAGTGAAAGTAACACTCGGTCCTAAAGGCCGCAACGTTGTTATTGAGAAAAAATTCGGTGCTCCGCAGATAACAAAAGACGGTGTAACCGTAGCAAAGGAAGTTGAGCTTGAGGACCGCTTTGAGAACACAGGCGCACAGCTTGTTAAGAGCGTTGCAAGCAAGACTGGCGACGATGCAGGTGACGGTACAACAACAGCAACTATCCTTACACAGGCTATTGTTACTGAAGGACTGAAGAATGTTACAGCAGGTGCAAACCCGATGGACCTGAAGCGTGGTATCGACAAGGCCGTTGCTGCCGTTGTTGAATATATCAAGAACAACGCTGAGAAGGTTGACGACAACTATGACAAGATTGAGCAGGTTGCTACTGTCAGCGCAAACAACGATCCTGAAATAGGTAAACTGCTGGCTGACGCTATGCGCAAGGTTTCTAAGGACGGCGTTATCACTATCGAGGAGAGCAAGAGCCGCGACACACACATCGGTGTTGTTGAGGGTATGCAGTTCGACCGTGGTTATCTGAGCGGATATTTCGTAACAGACGCTGACAAGATGGAGTGTGTAATGGAGAATCCTTACATCCTTATCTACGACAAGAAGATCAGCAACCTGAAAGATTTCTTGCCTATCCTGCAGCCTGCAGCTGAGAGCGGACGTCCGTTGCTCGTTATTGCAGAAGATGTTGACTCAGAGGCTCTTACAACATTGGTTGTAAACCGTCTGCGCAGCAACCTGAAGATTTGTGCTGTTAAGGCTCCTGGCTTTGGCGACCGCCGCAAGGCTATGCTCGAGGATATCGCCGTACTGACAGGCGGACTCGTAATCAGCGAGGACAAAGGCTTGAAGCTTGAGCAGGCTACACTCGAGATGCTTGGTACTTGCGACAAGATCGTAGTTTCTAAGGACAACACAACTATCGTAAACGGTGCTGGCGAGAAGCAGCTCATAGCTGACCGCGTTGCTCAGATAAAGAACGAGATAGCAAACACAACAAGCAGCTACGACAAAGAGAAACTGCAGGAGCGTCTGGCTAAGTTGGCCGGTGGTGTGGCAGTGCTCTACGTTGGTGCAAACAGCGAGGTTGAGATGAAAGAGAAGAAAGACCGCGTTGACGATGCTCTCTGCGCTACACGTGCAGCTATCGAGGAAGGTGTCGTTGCCGGAGGTGGTACAACATACATCCGCGCTCTTGAAGGTCTGAAGAACCTGAAGGGTGACAACGCAGACGAGCAGACTGGTATCAACATCGTTGAGCGTGCAATCGAGGAGCCTCTCCGTCAGATTGTTGCCAACGCAGGCGGCGAAGGTGCTGTTGTTGTTCAGAAGGTTAAGGAAGGCGAAGGCGATTTCGGTTACAACGCACGTACAGATGTTTATGAGGATATGCGTAAGGCCGGTGTCATCGATCCTGCCAAGGTTGCCCGCGTAGCTCTTGAGAACGCAGCTTCAATAGCAGGCATGTTCCTCACAACAGAGTGCCTGATCGTTGACAAACCTGAGGATAAGCCTCAGATGCCTATGGGCGCTCCCGGAATGGGCGGAATGATGTAATTTGTAAACTACAAATAACAAAATGGGAGGCTGCTTAACGGGCAGCCTCTTTTTTTTGCGGTATAGATGTTTTTTTGCGCAATTTTTTTTGAAAATGTTTTGTCACGAATTATAAAATGTCTATATTTGCATGTCAACAGATAGATACGTTATGGATAAAGATCCTAAAGTAGATATTTTTTTGATTTGTTTTAGTAGATTAGTTTTTAAGTAGTTTGTTTTTTGAAAATCGCTTGTCGTGAGGACATGCGATTTTTTTTATGTCCTTACGTTTGTCAAAAATAAACACCATTATTTCATATTGTCTTTGATTTTGCTTATCTTTGCACCGAATGTTATTCGGCTATAGCATCTTAGCCCCGTTTGTTGAGGCTGCGTGATGGTTGTCGGGCAAGTTTTCGCCTTTGGGCGGGCCGATGTCCTGATGCACTTTCAGCCCTGTAGATTAGTTTGGCATAAGCTGATGGCCGGGTTAGTTTCGAGTCAAGAAAAATACTTTATGGACATTAAGGATTTTAAAATAAAGAAGTCGCAGTGGCTTATTTTCATCGTACTTTCTGCCGGACTGATGTATATTACGGAGTCGTGGCTGATGTCTCTTGGCATAATACTGCTGCTCATGGTGCTGGATTTTGTCCTGGCCGAGTTTATCGGAAAGAAGCGGGGCAATAAGGATGATAAAATGTTTTGATGTCATGCAGAAACTTATAGAACTATATAGACAATGGCACGGCTCTGAGCCGGTGAGCACAGAGAAGCTGCCGCAGGCCGGAAGCAACCGCGAATATTACAGAATGACAGGCGACGACGGCAGTTCGGTGATAGGTGCAATAGGCACAAGCCGCGACGAGAATCACGCCTTTATATATCTTTCGGGCCATTTCCGCAAGCGCCAGCTGCCCGTACCCCGTATATTGTCAGTGTCAGACGATGAGCTGAGATATCTGCAGGAAGACCTCGGGCGTGTGTCGCTGTTCAGTGCAATTAGCGGCGGACGCGAAGCCGGAGGGCGATACAACCAAAAGGAGAAGCAGTTGCTGATAAACACGATAAAGGAACTGCCGAACATACAGATACGCGGCGCCCGCGGCCTCGACTGGTCTAACTGTTATCCGCAGCCGGAGTTTGACGAGAACAGCGTGCTCTTCGACCTCAATTATTTTAAGTATTGTTTCTTAAAGCCTGCCGAGCTCGATTTCCACGAGCTTAAGCTTGAAGCCAACTTCAGGCTTTTTGCAAAAGACCTCGTTGCAGAAAAGACAGATAGCTTCATGTATCGCGACTTTCAGGCGCGCAACATAATGCTCGACGCTTCAGGACGTCCGTATTTTATCGACTATCAGGGCGGACGCAAGGGACCTTTCTATTACGATCTTGCCTCATTCCTTTGGCAGGCTTCGGCAAAATACCCTCATAAGCTGCGCCGCGAGCTGATATACGAATATTATAATTCTTTGAAAAATTATACCGAAGTGCCTTCTGTCAGACACTTTGCCGAGCGCCTTAGCCTGTTCGTGCTTTTCCGTACGCTTCAGGTGCTTGGTGCATACGGCTTCAGAGGATTCTTTGAGCGCAAGAAGCATTTCATTGACAGCATACCGCCTGCAATGCAGAACCTGCGCGAGCTGCTTAAGCTTAACGTGTTTACATATCCTTATCTTATGGATGTGCTGAAGAGGCTCACGGAGCTTCCGCGTTTTGCAACTCTCGAAGAGCCGGCATTGAGCCGTGCAGATGGGTTTAAGATATCAGACAGCAAGGTGTTCGCGGCACATCCTTCAGATGGTCCGGCCACATTCTCAAAATATGACAACAAAGGTCCGCTTGTGGTTCGCGTCTACAGTTTCTCTTATCACAAGGGAATACCTGAAGACGAGTCGGGCAACGGCGGTGGTTATGTGTTCGACTGCCGCAGCACCCATAATCCCGGGCGGTATGAGCCGTACAAGAAACTTACGGGACTTGACGAACCTGTTATACGTTTCCTTGAGGACGACGGAGAGATACTGACATTCCTCGACAGCGTGTATAAACTTGCTGATGCTCATGTGCGCCGCTATATCCAGCGCGGATTCACGAGCCTGATGTTCTGTTTCGGATGTACAGGCGGACAGCACCGCAGCGTCTATTCGGCACAGCATCTGGCAGAACATATCAACAAGAAGTTCGGCATTGAGGTACACATCATTCACAGAGAACAAAACATAACACAGACGCTTGAGGCGTTGAAATGAAATAAAAACTCAAAAAATATGCTGAAGATGCAGGCTATGATATTTGCAGCCGGACTGGGCACAAGGCTCAAACCACTTACCGACACCATGCCGAAAGCACTTGTCAGAGTAGGTGGCAAGCCGCTGATAGAGCGCGTTATTGAAAAGCTGAAAGATGCCGGAGCCGACCGCATTGTGGTTAACGTTCATCATTTTGCGTCGCAGATTGTCGGTTATCTTAAAGACAACGATAACTTCGGCACAGACATCAGAGTGTCTGACGAGACAGACAAGCTGCTCGACACGGGTGGAGGCATAAAGAAAGCCGCGCCGCTGTTCGACAGCAGCAAACCAGTGCTGATACATAATGTAGACATATTGAGCAACGTTGACCTCGCACATCTGTACGCCATGCACGGCGACAGCGCCGCGACGCTCGTGGTAAGCAGCCGCAAGACTAAGCGCTATCTGCTCTTTGACGACGACATGAGGCTGAAAGGATGGACAAACATTGAGACGGGCGAGGTAAGAAGTCCATACCCTGACCTGAATGTTGCCGATTGCCGCATGCTTGCGTTCTCGGGCATACATGTCATCTCGCCGTCTATGTTCGGCCTTATGGACGAATTCCCCGACAAGTTCGGCATAATAGACTTTTATCTAAAAGTGTGTGACAAGGTGGTGATAAAAGGATACGACAAAACCGACTTGAGGCTTATGGACGTAGGAAAACTTGACACACTTGCAGAAGCAGAAAATTTTATAAACCAATTATAATAATATGCAACAGAAAATTATTATTCTCGATTTTGGTTCACAAACCACACAGCTGATAGGCCGTAGAGTGCGTGAGCTCGACACGTTTTGCGAAATCTTGCCTTACAACAAGTTTCCGAAAGACGACAGCGACGTTATCGGTGTGATTCTGAGCGGATCGCCTTATTCTGTTCATGATGAAGAGGCTTTCAAGGTAGACCTCAGTCAGTTTGTAGGCAAATATCCGGTGCTCGGCATCTGCTATGGAGCGCAGTTTATTGCCAACTCTAACGGCGGAAAGGTTGAAAAGACCGGCACACGCGAGTATGGACGTGCCAACTTGAGGACATTCGATGCCGATAATGCTCTGTTTAAAGGCTTCGAAGAGAACTCTCAGGTATGGATGAGCCACGGCGACACCATCACCGCAATACCGGCCGACTGCCATGTGATTGCTTCAACAGCCGACGTTAAGTATGCCGCTTATGCAAGCGACACCAACCCATTGTGGGCTGTTCAGTTCCACCCCGAGGTGTTCCACACATCACAGGGCAAGCTCTTGCTGAAGAACTTCGTTGTTGACATTTGCGGAAGCAAGCAGCAGTGGAGCCCCGCTTCGTTCGTTGACTCTACGGTGAGCGAGCTTAAGGAGCAGCTGGGCAACGACCGCGTAATTCTCGGTCTGAGCGGCGGTGTCGACTCTTCGGTTTGTGCTACATTGCTTAACCGTGCCATCGGAAAGAACCTTACATGTATCTTCGTTGACCACGGAATGTTGCGCAAGAACGAGTTCCAGAAGGTTATGGAGGCATATCAGGGACTCGGACTCAACGTTATCGGCGTTGACGCAAGCGAGAAGTTCTTCAAAGACCTTGAAGGCGTTACCGACCCTGAGCAGAAGCGCAAGATTATAGGCCGCGACTTTGTTGAGGTGTTCAATGCCGAGGCAAAGAAGATCACTGATGCTAAGTGGCTAGCACAGGGCACAATCTATCCCGACCGCATTGAGAGTCTGAGCATAACAGGTATGGTTATCAAGAGCCATCACAACGTTGGCGGACTGCCTGAGGAGATGCATCTGCAGCTTTGCGAGCCGCTGAAGTGGCTGTTTAAGGACGAAGTGCGCCGCGTAGGCTACGAGCTTGGCATGCCCGAGCGCCTCATCAAGCGTCATCCGTTCCCCGGACCGGGTCTTGCAGTTCGTATTCTCGGCGACATCACACGCGAGAAAGTGCGCATACTTCAGGATGCCGACGACATCTATATCGAGGCTATGCACAACTATATCTGTGAAGACGGCGAATGTCTGTACGACAAGGTTTGGCAGGCAGGAACGGTGCTTCTTTCTACGATACGCAGCGTGGGAGTCATGGGCGACGAGCGCACTTACGAGCATCCTGTGGCTTTGCGTGCCGTAACGAGCACAGACGCCATGACAGCCGACTGGGCACATCTGCCTTACGACTTTATGGCTAAGGTTTCTAACGAGATTATCAATAAGGTGAAAGGCGTCAACCGCGTTTGCTATGACATCTCGTCAAAGCCGCCTTCGACAATCGAGTGGGAGTAAGTCTGGCTGACAGAACAGGCTCTTTGCGCGGCATCGTCTGCGCATGATATACAATTAACCCCAAATCGGTTATTAGGATTCAGTCTGTATTTTTGCTTTATATTGAGCGGCTTTTGGTTGGATTTTTTGCAAGCATAGCGGGCTATGTCAAGAAAAAGCGAACAAAAAGACGCCAATAGAAACAAAAAGGCTGGCTGAAAGCATGAATACACAAAATTGATAAAGCTATGTGCGGTCTAATGACCGATTGGGGTTAACCTGCAAGGGCAAATGCGTCATATAGCATTTGCCCTTGTTGCGTAATATAGGTAGACTTGTGATATTGGTGCTAACATGCATGGCTATTCGTTTTGTCTGGCAATGTCAAAAGTCTGTTTATATTATTATAAGCCATATAATTTTTTTGCAAGAAACTCATCACTCGTCACATTGCGGTTTAACACGCTGATTGTCAATGAGATATGGCGTGATGAGTTGACTCTATCACTCATCACGCTTGGCTGTTTTGGACAGAATGTGCCTTTCCCTGATTTAGGTTGACCCTGAATGTGATGAGTTATAAATGTAACTCATCACAGCGTAAACATCTTATTATCAGTAGCTTATGTGTAGATGTGACGAGTGATGAGTTTTTATGAAAAATATTTCTATTGCTTTTCCATGTTATGATAAATGCATTTGGCTTATGTTACGTCAGCTACAGGCTTTTCTTCTCATTCCATGCAAAAGCATACCTTTTGAGTGCCGAAAGGTGTCCTTTTGATACCCGAAAGATGACCTTTTATAAGGTAAAATGCCGTTAGCTGTTGATAAAAGATTATTGGTATCTTCATTTGTGTTTGGCAAATCAGATTGAGAATACCGTTTCATGACAGCCAATAGACAGTTTTTTCTGTAGCCGCTATTTATGCTGTTCGAATAGCCAGTCCTGCACGCCCTTTATTCCGTAAGCCACGAACCATGTAGCGCGGTGGTTGCCGCCTGTGAGATGTGTGAAGAGCAGATGGTTGCCTTCGGCCCTCATTTTGTCGGCTTCGTCAGAGAGCGCTTCTGGTGTCTGTGTCATGTCCCATGTAGCTTCAGACACTTTGCTTCCCTGGTTTCGCCATATCTCAACAGCCTGTCCTTGCAGTGAGTTGGACGAGCTGTCGCCCTCACATGATATAATCCATATATTCTGTTTGTCAAGGGGTGCCATGATAGACGGAAGCCATTTGCCGGCAACAAGCAGGGCTCCGGCAAACATGTCGGGTTCTTTGAGCATCATCACGATAGACGACATGCAGCCCATCGACTGCCCCGTGGTGTATATCCGGCTGCTGTCTACAGAATAGCGTGTCTGCAGGTCTTTCAGCAATGCTATTGTCGCGTCGAGATGGTGACTGTAGTTCCAGTTGTCGTCTACTGTTATATAAGGATATTCGGGTGCAACCACAATGCATCTGTGCCGTGCCTGCGCCTCAGGTTCAGCCCATGACGTGGCGCCGTTGCCCTGATATAGAGGCTGCTTTACCTGAGAGCTTGCCACTCCGGCATCGTGAATGAACAGGACAAGAGGATATTTCTTTGCGGGGTCGTAGTCTTCGGGCAAATATATGTTATATGGCAGCACCTGTCCTGTATACGGGCTGACGAATTCTTCTTGCCTGAAGTCGTCGGCTACAAGGCACTTCTCTTCTGTGCTGTTTATCTGTGTGTCGCTGGCCTTATAGGTTTTTCCTCCGGCAGTTTTTATATCCTTTATCTGCACCACGACAGCATTGCCGGGGTATTCGTCGTCTCCTCCAGTGCTCCATCCGGCCCTCAGTCCAGGGCCACCCTGCATCAGGTCGCGCTCTTTTTTCTTTTCCAGGTCAGCATTTGTGGGCTGTTTTGGCTGTGCGTATAAGTCAACTTCTGCTTTCACCTCAATGACGACATACTTTCCGTCTGTGCCTTTTTCTGTCTTTTCCGGCACATTATTGGCATATACGTCTGTCACCTCCTTGCCGACGACTGCATAGCTGCCGGCCGACAGGCTCTTGTTGCTTATAGGAGTGTCGTATTCCAGGATGACAGTTGACACCTTGCGTCCGTCACCAAGCACTTTGCTTACAGCTGTTACAGATTTTATATGCTCTAAAGATGTGGAGTTGTTTTGGGCTTGTGCCAAGCCAAGGAATCCTGCCAGAACCATTGTGAAAATTGCTTTTTTGTTCATAACAATACAAATTGAAATGATATTTATCACATTGATTGGATTTTGCAAATATACATATATTTTGGTAAGAAAAGCTCTTGATATGTGTCTTTGGTTTGTTTATTTTGTGATTTTTATCACTTTGTGTCGTATGCATTAACTTAAATTTGAATTATGAGAATGATGTTGCAATATAGTTTTATGGCCGAAGAGGCTTTATGACACTTTTATTGCCTTTGACCTCTGACTTGTCATATGATATATGTATTGGTTATTATGGCATATCTGCTACAGGCTTTTACTGCCATTCAATGTAGAAGCATTTGTTTTGATGCTCAGAAAGAATCTTCTATAAAATCAAATTGTCCATTATGTAATATTATTACTTGCCGGTTATCGGCAGAATTATGGCATTATCATCAAACATATGCTCTATGTTGGCATAACATTGCCCTATATTTGCTTGAAAAATAGAAAATGAAAGAGGACTGCACAAGTTTTCAGACAAAAGGTTTGAATGTTGATGAAAAATTAATATCTTTGCCTTTGACATATTGTGTGCAGAAAAATGCGCACAGACAGAAGTACTTGTGTACACGCACAGACAGTGACGTTCAGGGAGTAGAATCTGGCAGTTCAATCCTGATAGTAATGAATGATTGTCTGAGCGAGTTCACACCATGCTATTGGTGTGGATTCCTCTTTCATGTTTTCTTTATTATCGGGTTTTGCCAGAACCTTACTCTCAGAAAGCGTGGGGGAGTGAGTTCACACCGCTTTTTGTAAACTGAAGACGTAACTTGATGGTTGGTTGCATGGCAGCTGATTGTTTGTTGTAACGTGTAACATAATGCAAAAACACAAGAACACTCTTGGGTTAATAATTGTGAAGTGAACCATTGTGAACTTGATTGGCAGATTTAAATGCTCTATTTTTGTTAAATAAATATTGAAGGACACAAATTTGATAAGATAATAATGAAAAACAAAATACCGACTATATCTATAACCGCCATATGCCTTTTGGCATTAATCGTATTGTCATCCGGTATTCAGTCGGAGAAAGGAGGAAAAATGCAGCAGAAATATTATTATTGTGAGTATTGTGGTCATCGCTTTCCGTCAGTGCGCTTGCTGACTTCAGCCCCGTGTGTCCGCCATTCCGACGGTCCGAACAAAGGTCGTCACAAGCTGTATGAAGGCACGGAGAAGAGCGAATACACCTGCAAATATTGCGGTCGGAAGTTCCCGTCGATAATGATGATGACAGCAGCACCGTGCGTAAATCATCCAAAAGGTCCGAATAAGGGCAACCACTCTCCGGCGCTGTGAAAATAACATGGCTCTTTAGTTTTACTGAAATTTCCGTTCAAGTTATTGACCTTATGCTTTAGTATGGCATATCATAGGCGTATCTTTGGAATTGAAAATTAATGTATAACGTAAAAAATAAAGATTATGTTAAGAGGATTTATAAAATTTCATTGCACCGAGTGTGGTAATAACTTCATCGGTCCGGATATAGAATATGCTGCAACCATATTTTCAATGCCACTGCGATGTCCAAAATGCCAAAGTATCAGGACTTTGCCAAAAGGTTATTTAACTCAGCCTAATAATCTTAAATTTTATAAGAGTATTTGGGAGAGATATGAGAATAAGTAATTTTAAACTAAAATAAATTATTATGAATATTAAAGTTGTAACGTGCAGTAAATGTCATAAATCATTTACTATTTATAGTTCTACAGGAGTATGCCCATATTGTCAGCATGTTTATGTTGATTATGCGGATGTTGTTGTAAAGGGTGTGAAAATATTATCAAAATTTTTAAATAAGAAATATGGCAAATGAGGTGTCTATTTGGAATAAAGTCATGTCATCAGCAATGACTGTTCCTGGAGTAAAGGTGGATAGAGAGTCTTTTTTGAGAAAAGAATTTTCATTATATTGTTCTGCGGAACAATTGGATAAGGTTATTTCAATAAGACCGTCTGAAGTATTATCAAAAAATATTATTGATAGAGTTGCAAATTCTTGTATAAATAGTCATACAACAAAAGTGACAGCATTGTCTACTCTTGCAGGCATTCCTGGTGGTTTGACCATGGCAGCAACAGTCCCGGCTGATATGGCACAATATTATTGGCATGTTTTTGTGTTAGCACAGAAATTAGCATATTTATATGGTTTTCCTGATTTGAGAGATGAAAATGGTGATTTATCTGATTCAGCCTGTGATATGTTAACTATTTTTGTAGGTGTAATGATGGGGGTTGCCCAAGCAAATATGGCTATTAGGATGCTGTCTGAAAAATTTGCTAAGGAGGTAATAAAACGACTCCCTCGAATGGCATTAACAAAAACTGCAATTTATCCTCTTATAAAACAAATTGCGAAATGGATAGGAATAAGTCTGACAAAATCAAGCTTTGCTAAAGCTTTAGGTAAGGTAATACCTATAGTGGGAGGTGCTATATCTGGTGGATTAACTCTTGCAACATTCCGACCACAAGCAAAGAGATTACAAAAGAAATTGCAAGAGCAAATGTGTGTATTGAATAGTAACGCATCTGAGTATAATAAAGAAGACTTGAGATGAAGTATATTCATCGTGTCCACTAAAAAGTAAAGAGGTCACTGAAATTATTGATAATAAAATCGTTGTAGAGATTTTTCTAGTTAGTAAACTTGAATTTTGATTTTCGGTTTTATAATAAGTCACATATGTTTAAGGATACGTTTATTTGGGCTCAACTTATAGAATTTTTTGATAGAAATAGCTAGGTGGTCTTGACCAGTATGCTTGATTATGTTTCGTTAATTTTGGTATCTCCACTATTTTAGTGGACATTAGTGATAAGGTATTTAAAATAAATGTTTAATTGATATATTATGAAATTTTTAAAATTATTTTTATTGACAATTATTGGTGCTTTGTTAACATCATGTAACTCAAATGAGCGAGCTTTAAAGAAATTTGAGAGTAGATTGAATGCAGAAGAATATGCTTGTGCTTCAGTTTATATATATGATGGAGATTTACCTTCTTTTTCATTTTTTGTAAATGAAATAAAAAAGAAAAATCCTAATTTATTAATAAAATTAAAGGAAAGTGAAACCGTGGAGGTTTCTGGGAAGAAAGTTGTTATTGCAGACTTTGAATTGGTTAATTCTAGTGATCAGGTACGCAATTATTTTACAAATTTAGGCTATGATATTGTAAATGATACTTTTAAAGATACAATTTATATTAGACAATCCAATGAGGGAGAAAAGTTGTCATTTAATTGGGGCTTAAGAAGTTCAGATGAAAATCATTATTGTTTAGCAGAATTAGTAGGTAAAGATGTTAATTCTTTAAATATTAGAAATCGTCCTACAACAAGCTCTAAAGTAATAGGTACTTTAACAAAGGGGGAAGATTTATTAGTGGAAAATAATAATGACAATAAAAAATGGAAACATTGTTATATGGTAAATGATGATGGTAAAATAATAGAAGGATATATTTATAATAAAAATTTAAATTATCAAACTTCTTCTTTTTTTAGTTTGGGAGTTTTTGATTCAATGACGCTTACAGTTGCAATTATTATTTTAGTCGTAATATGCGTATTTTTTGCTTTTGGAAGTTCTATTTTTTTAATGATTTCTGCAATACCTGTTGGTGGAATAATAATTGTAGTTGGCTGTATTTTAGGATTGCTATACACGGTTTATCAATTATTGGAAAAAATTTTATTTGAAATGTTTATTATAAATTTGCCGTATTAAATTAAAAAATGATATATAAATAGTCATTAGTGTTTGATGTCGTTTTTTATACTTATATATAATGAACAAAGATTTAGTTGAAATAAAGTCATCCAAGTCATACCAACTTGCAGAAAGGATTACGCGGTTGATGGATAAATATTATCTTGATGCTGTGTTGGGCTTTTTGCTTGAAGGATTTGGCGACTTGCTCACACAGTTGCTTACGCTGCCTTACATTTATGTCAGTGCAGTTAAAATACGGTCGGTGCCGTTGACGCTGGCGGTGATTTATAATGCGCTGTGCGATATTGCGATGGGACTTATTCCATTTTATATTGGTGATGTCATTGACGTGTTCAACAAGTCGTTTGTCCGAAATTTTAAACTGATTGTCGGATTTGTTGAAGGCGACAAAAAGGTTATAAGTGAGATAAACCGCAAGGCGGTGAGGATGGCTGTTCTCATAGTTATGCTGTGCGTAATTATTTATTTCCTTGTGTTGCTGACAATAAAGGTGATGACATGGTTTTGGCACGTTATTGCCGGGCTGTTTTAGTTAAACTGAAAATAGAATAAGCCATATGATTTAGAATGGAAACATGCGGAGATTTTAATATAATTTCTTTTGGCCCTTTTAATTTTAGTATGGCTCATAAATTAATTCAAATATGATTTATAGAAAATGAATTATAAGCAATTTGAAGATAATATTTTTGCTGAATGGCTGAAGCGTTCTGTCGCCAACGGTGATGGCTGCGAACTAGCACCTGACGGACTGCTTTATCGTGGACGGTTTGTTTATAAAGACGGCTATTGGAGCCGTGAACCGGGCAATGAGAATGCTATATGGGAGCGTGCCAAGAGGCGTGTGTTGATACTGACCAAAGACCTTAATGATGAGGAAGCGTGGGACATACGTGCGGAGACAGGACGCAACAACTTCTCTGGCGAAAATAATGTCGTTGTTTCTGCACCATTCTACAAGAACCTCATGCGCTGGGTTTACGGATTGCTGATGATCAATGCCAACGGACATGCCAAGATGTTTGCTGAAATAGACAGCCAAGATGTTTATCGGCCATTTTATGACCAGGCACCCGTAGCCCGTGTAAACTGCAAAAAACAAGTAGGTAAGAGCAGCATCGAAACTTCTGTGTTGAAGTCGTATATGGAGCGTTATAAAGACTTGCTGGTGAAACAGATTGCTGCCTATGACGCAAACATTCTTTTATGTTGTGGCGCTTCTGGGGCAATAAAGGATTTTGTCGCAGAGAATTATCTTACAGACTTGCTAAAACTGAACAACTGGGTATATTATTCGCCACGAACCCGTAAGATGGTTATTGACAGCTGGCATCCAACCTATACAGGCGATACGCACGAAAAAATGTATTCAGACATGATGTCGGGCGTTGAAGAAGCGTGGAGCCGGATTAAGCTTTAAGTTATAAAAGTAATATTATCATGAGACTTGTCTGTCAGTGTTTCAGATTGTATGTTGTTGACAGTGTGTACAACACCTTATTTTCCGAAATGCTGACAGATTTTTTTGATGCCGAACTACGGCATTATGTAAATTACGACAGAGATTTTTGAAATAAGAAAATCTTGAAAAAGAATATGTTACAATATAGCAAATTCTTTAGGTATCACTGCCAGCATGTTGATGTAATCTTGGTGATATCGAGCATGTAAAAGTAGAAAAATATTTTGGTTGTGCTTTATTTTGGCATAGCTAATGGCAATCTTTGCATCCGTGAAACATAATTGTGTGGCTTGGATGTACACGGAAAGGTTGCTAAATAGGTAGCTTTGTCTGAAAAAGGCGGAACAGACACCAGGCTTATACAGTTTGGAGATGATAAAGTAAAAACATAAAGGATGTATAAGATGGGAGAATTAAAAGTGAAAACAGAAACAGGCGAACAGACAGAAAAGACAGAGAAGAAAGAAAAGCTGACATTGATGACGGCCATGGATAATATCGTAGAGCTCTCTGAAGGTTCAAACCTGAGCGATGAGTTTTATGAGAAGGCAAAACGTTATATCAGTTATGTGTGCCGTAAATTGTCCGTGAACAAAGTACAAGCCGTGCTGCTGTCGCTGTTTGTAGACAACTGCTGGGACAGAGATGTCGAACTCCGAACTTTGGCAGAATATTTGAAATGCCGTATGGTAAGGATGATAAACTACAGCACTGAGATAGACGAGCTTTTAAAAAGAAAGATGATACGCATAAAAAACAGACGTGGTGAAACAACATACGCCATGGGGCCTGATGTGATAGATGCGTTTAAGCATAATGAGGCATTTGTGCCGGCTGAGCCCAAGCTTCTTACCTGCGATGAGTTGTTTTGTGAGATTTACAGTCTGTTTGAATCTCGTGTTTATGATTATTTGCAGTATGAAGAATTTATTTCAGAATTATTCAGTTTGCTTGAAACAAACAGAAATCTTGAGTTTGTAAAGCAGTTGCGTACCTATAAACTTATCTGTGACCATACTGTAAATGACGAAGGCATAATATTTGTTTTCTGGGCAAGTCGTTTAGTTTGTGACAACGATTACAACCTGGACACGCAAAGTTTTAGAGACTTATTCAAGAATAGAGCTATTGCAAATAAGCTGAAGGGTAAGCTCTCTCGAGGCGAAAGCATGCTGCAAAAGAACGGACTGATTCAATTCTGTAATGAAGACGGATTGGCCAACCACGAGAAATATAACCTGACGGTAAAGGCTAAACAGGAGTTTCTGTCAGAGCTGAACATGAATTTGAACGCTACGACCAGATTCAAAGAGCTGATAAGGCATGAAGACATAACTGAGTGTAAGATGTACTATAACAAACGCGAAAGCCGTCAAGTCGAACAGCTGAAAGAGTTGCTCACCGAAGAAAGATACACCAAAGTGTGTAGCGAATTAAAGAGAGTAGGCATGCGCTCAGGCTTTACGTGCTTGTTTTATGGCGCACCTGGAACGGGAAAGACTGAAACTGTTATGCAGCTGGCAAAGGCAACACACCGTGATGTGATACAGGTGAATTATGCTGAACTGAAAAGTTGCTGGGTTGGCGAGAGCGAGAAGAATGTGAAAAACCTTTTTGATCGTTACCGCGCGTTGGTAAACTACTCAGAAATAACACCAATTCTGCTTTTTAATGAGGCCGATGCTCTGATTGGCATCAGGCAGAAAGGTGCTGACAGGGCTGTGGAAAAGATGGAGAACTCAATACAGAACATAATTCTTCAGGAGCTTGAACTGCTTGAGGGCATATTCATAGCCACGACGAATCTTACGGAGAATATGGACAAAGCCTTTGAGCGCCGCTTCCTTTATAAGATAGAGTTCGAAAAGCCGAGCATTGTGGCACGATGCGGCATTTGGAAGAGCATGATACCTATAATCAGTGACGAAGATATATGCTATCTGGCTTATCATTATGATTTTAGCGGCGGGCAGATTGAGAACGTTGCGCGCAAGCAGGCCATCGACCTCATTCTCTATGGAAAAGAGAAAATGAGTTTGGAATATATAAAGGAGAAATGTGATGAGGAACTGATACACAAAAATCCGATGCCGAGAGTAGGATTCATTAGTGATGCAGGAATATCACGAAAGACATCGTAATATAAATTGACATTTAAATAAGAATAAAATATGACACAAGATCTTTTTGACAAATACATCTGGCTGGTTGACACCATCTACCGTGCCCGGAACATAACCTTCGAGGAGATAAACGAGCGGTGGCTGCGCTCGCAGCTAAGCGAAGGCGTAGACCTGCCTCTGCGCACGTTTCATAACTGGCGCAAAGCCATAGAGAAAGTGTTTGACATAAATATTGAATGCGACCGCCGGCACGGCTACTATTATTACATCGAGAATGCCGAGGACATGGAGCGTGGCGGAATACGCAATTGGCTGCTCAACACGTTTGCGGTGAACAATCTTATAAATGAGAGCCATCATCTGAAGCGGCGCATATTGTTTGAGGAAATACCGTCGGGCCGGGATTATCTTGCACCGGTGATAGAGGCTATGCGCGACAGCCTGAAGATAGAGATAAGCCATAAGGGATACTTTGACGGCGAGGCTAAGGTTTATACCATAAGTCCTTATTGCGTCAAAGTGTTCAGGCAGCGGTGGTATGTCGTGGGACTATGCGACGAGCGCAATGCCGTAAGGACATTCTCGCTCGACAGGATATTAAGGCTTGACACCACAGACAATAAGTTTACATATCCAAAGGACTTCGACCCTGAAGCATGGTTCTCAAGCTGTTTCGGAATAATAACCGAAGACATCAAGCCGGAACGGGTACGCATCAAGGTGTACGGCCGTCAGCGTATGTATCTGCGTTCGCTTAGACTTCACTCTTCGCAGACCGAGACAGAAACATATTCAGACTATTCCGTATTTGAGTATTACATAAAGCCGACGTTCGATTTCCGTCAGGAACTGCTTTCACGCGGCGGGGCGGTCGAGGTGTTGTCGCCCGGATGGTTTCGCGATGAGATGGCTGACGAAGTGGCAGACATGGCTGTTGCCTATGGGCTGATAAAAAAATAGCAGCATATTTATGAAAACAAAAGTATGAACGCGCATGGGGTTGGTGCAGCGTTCATACTTTCTTTTTATATTCAAAATTAAAGCATTATTTAGGGTTTCCAGGTTTATATCATTTTAGGTCTTGGGGTTATATCATTTTAGATTTGGAATTTATTTTTTATAAGAAACCTACAATTTTGAACTTAAATGCTCCGTTAGAAGTAATCTTCTCGTAAACCACTCCGCCGAATGCATAGCCTATTCTGCCGTGCGGACGCTTAACCGTTACATAGCCGGTGGGCAGACTTGGCACAATCATTCCGATTGACGGTTTTACCACAACGTATGTGCCGCCCCTGTCGCAATAGTAACGTCCGTGTGAGTAAATGTACGGCCTGTGGTTATGATGTATCACCACTCCAGGCGGGCGTCCGTGCGGCGGCGGAGCAGGGCGCCTTTTGTGATGATATTTTTTATGTGGCGGTGCCTTGTGGTGATGTTTCTTATGGTGTTTGGGCTGAGTTATATACGATGTCTCAGTCAGTGTAGAGGCTCCTGTTGTTGCGCATGTGAGCGTCAGAAGCATTAGCAGCGATAATAGTCTGAATCTTCTCATAGCGTAGTCTCCTTTTATTTTGTTATTGTTTTTTTGCCTGTCTCAGTCTCTGTTTCCAGTCAGCTCAGACATTTTTGTTATTTTTCTGTTGCAAAGATAGGCGTAAAATATCTATAAACAGAATTGTTTTCCCTACAAGTGGTTAGGGATTTCCCTAAGCTTTATATGGATTATGGTAGGGTTGGCTGTTTTATGGCTTCGGATATAACATTCTTGTTGCGTAAAATATAAGGCTGATGTTCCACATGTTTTCATCTTCCGTAAAAAACTTTGGCTTATATTATTTTTAGCTCTTTGGCAATTCTGCAGGCCTCAATAGAGTTTCTCACTTGAAGTTTGCTCAGGATATCTTGCCTATGACGACTGACAGTATTAATACTTATGTGCAACATTTCAGCTATGTCCTTGCTTGTCAATCCCTTGTCGATTAAACTTAAAATATGCTTTTCCCTTGTTGACAGAATGTTGTCTTTATTTTGGGCTTCCGGTTGGATTGTGTGGCCGTCTGAAGAATCGATAATTACGCATCTCTCCGAAAAATCTATAACCATAGGGCTATAAAGGCATAAGGCCATATGTAACGTTTCGCCTGAAGTTCCAAAAATATAGAACATGCGGTGTATTACTGGGATGTAGCTGTTTGTGGTTGTCCTCATGCGGAGTTTGCTCCTCAGATAATAGTCTGCCCTCTTTTTCCTTGGCTGTTGTTTTATGAAGTGCAGAAAGCAAAGTTCATGAAGATGTTTGTCTGCCAGGTCGTCAGGATGAATACGGCTGAATATGTCTTCCTCCCAGATAGAGGCCATTGTCATTTCACTGACATCTCTGCCAAGACCGAATATATGAGAAAATTTGCCATAGAATATATAGCTGACTTTAGCACGCAAGTCGCTCAGTACGGCAATGGCATTTTCTATTTTTGCATAGTTGTATGCCGTGTTGATTAATTCTGCTGTAGCGCTGTCGTAGGCTTTGTCTTTTGAGAAATCCTGTTTTGCGAATTCTTTGTTCAATATGTCTATGGTGTTCTTCATTTTGCAGAAAAAATGGTTATTTTTAATTATTGCGAGTCAATGGTCAATGCTTTACATTTGCAAAGATAATCAAAAAGAATATTTTTTATGATAATTGAAAAGATTAAAAGACTTATGTTGTTATGTGGATCAATGTTTGCCGCTTCATTAACAGGAACGGCGCAGTCGTTAGACAAGATGCAATGGTTTAACGAGCCGGAACAATGGGAGATAAAAAATAATTCGCTTGTTATGGATGTTACACCACACACAGATTATTGGCGTATCTCTCACTACGGATTTACGGTAGACGATGCCCCGTTCTTATACACTATACGCGGGGGCGAGTTTGAAGCAAAGGTCAAGATATCGGGTGACTATAAAACACGTTTTGATCAGGCAGGACTGATGATCCGTATTGACCACGAAAACTATATCAAGGCCGGAATTGAGTTTGTAGACGGCAAGTATAACCTCAGCACAGTAGTAACCCATCATACAAGCGACTGGAGCATAATTCCGCTTGACAAGCCTGTTGAGTATGTATGGATTAAGGCTGTAAGAAGGCTCGATGCTGTTGAGATATTCTATTCGTTCGACGACAAGAACTATACGATGATGCGCAATGCATGGCTTCAGGATAATCATCCTGTAATGGTTGGACTGATGGGAGCTTGTCCAGACGGTGACGGATTTAAAGCCATGTTTGAGAACTTCTCGATAAAGCATCTGCCTGACATGCGTCGTATGCAATGGCTTGAAAAGAACAGCAATAAATAATTTTGACATTATTTGCATTCTGAATATAATTTGAATTATTGCAGCGTATGTAATTATTTTTGATATATTGATGAGCCTTTCTGTGTTTTTAAATATGTAAGATATTCGCGCTGATGTGTGTCAGAATGATATTGTAGCTTTGTCTGGTTTTTAAGATGAAATAGAATTTAAATCAATGCAAAATGCTTTATGATGATAGATAATATTTACAAACCATGTTAAATGGTAAGGCTTTGAATGGTAAATGGCCGCTTTATGAGTGAAAACATACCTGTTCTGTGCTCATAAAACGGCCGTTTTTTATTGCCTTTTTCAGTGGTTTTTAGGCCTTTTTCATGTATGTTTTGTTGCACATAATGCTGTAGGTTGCCTGTAATATATTGTAATCGTGATATTTATGTTTGCACACGTATTTTTGCGAAATTACGGGCAAAAGATTTTAATTTTAAAATACTGCGGTTTTAGAGTGTGTGGTAAATACAAATAGTAAGAATAAATGTGAATATTGCAGTAAAGTGAAAATTTATCCTTGCTGCAATATTCTATTTTTTTACGTATTGGCCGACCGGCTGCAACGTCTGTTTCCTGTGATATAAAAAATGGGGCTAAACCAGGAACATCACCAATACTTGGGCTATGACCACACGGACAAACATGCCAAGCGGATAAACCGACGTATAGCTGATAGATGCAGAGTCGCCTTTCAGCGTGTCGTTGGCATAGCTTAGGGCCATCGGGTTGGCCATAGATCCGCACAGGATGCCGCATATAGTGCCGAAGTCATATTTGCGTGTAAGCAGGGCGGCTGCTCCTATTATCAGCACCGGTACCACAGTCAGTGCGAAGCCTATGCCTATCCACAGCAGACCTTCGGGGCGCACCACGGTTTCGAAAAACTGATAGCCGGCTTCAAGGCCGAGGCAGGCAAGATAGAGCGACAGGCCCAGCTTGCGCAGCATGAGCGATGCCGACGGCGTGGTGTAGCTTATGAAGTGGGCACGAGAGCCGAGCGAGTCTACCAGTATGCCCATGATGATTGGGCCTCCGGCTATGCCGAGTCT
>OKXB01001026.1_pt1 | contig 30193 bp, 18 predicted proteins | sample 1601731 | NCBI WGS metagenome assembly OKXB01 (sample SAMN04414077, study PRJEB24778) | human gut metagenome | material: faecal | host: Homo sapiens
ATTAGTCAAAAATACGTCGTCAGACCACGGTTCGTATTATTCTTGGCTGGCATAGTAAGGCGAATGCGACAAACTGCGTTTCGCGATAAAATCAGCCGCCGCGAGAAATTCTCGCGGCGGCTGACAAGTCGGAAACCGACTTTCAATATAATTGAGCAAATAAAGAACCAAGAAAAAAACATTCTGGTATTCCGACGATTACGGAAGTTTTGAAAGCGGGCGAAAGTCTACTTATTGAGCTTTCTATATTCTCTTGGCGAAACCCCAAACGCTTTCTTAAAGGTCCGATTAAAGTGGCTCATACTTAAATAGTCGAGTTCTTGCGCTATCTCGGAAATCGTTTTATCGGTGTACAAGAGTTCGTCTTTTGCAAATGAAAGTTTTGACGTTGTAACGTGCTCTATAATGGTGCGCCCGGTGTGCTTTTTGAATATTCTGGAAAGTCGTGAATAGGAATAAGGCGTTTTTTGAGCAAGAGCATCGACATTTTCAAATGAAATGAACGGCGAATTTAATGTCATGACGAAATCGTTAAGCCAATCAGGAGATTGTTCTTTTAAATTGTAATAGGAAAACACGAAATGACTGATTATTCTATTTACTATGATTTTTGTCTGAAAAAGCCTTGTTTCGTTATCAATCATATTTGATTGCATCGACAGAATAATCGGGATAATCGTCCGCAAAAACTCCGGTGAAAGTTTGTTCGTTAAAATATCGTCGAAAGATGACAGTTTATCATATAAAGAGTTGCCGTAAACGGACGATATTTTTTGCATATATTCGTTTTTTATTAAAAAAGTAAGAGTTTTTGTTTCCCTTTCTTTTTCAAAAATATAAGCATGCATGTCGTTAGGGCGTAAGAGACAAACGTCTCCGCTTTTCATTGTGTATATTTTGCCGTTTATTATATGTGAGAGAGAATTGTCGACGACTAACAAAATTTCCCAATAATCGTGAATATGAAAATTGGGGTACGGGCTGTTCAAATAGTTAAATGAGACCTCTTGATCCGGGTAAGGTGAACAAGCGGTATATTTGCAAATGTTTTTCTGGCTTTTTGCCGGTCTGGATTGTTCCATGCTCTTTATCCTCAACAATATTTTACCATAGAGAATGCCGAATTGTCAATGGGCGAAGCGTTTTTTGAGCAGTTTAGGTGAGTTTCTATGGTAAAATATGCCTGTTCGGATTAAACTTGTAGCATAATTAGGCAAGTTGTCGGCATAAAAGTTGTAGAAATCAGAATCAATTTAGTGTATAATTGGCATAGTCTAAAAACAAATGTTAAAGGAGACTGAAAATGAAAAAAAGATTATTAGGGGTCGTGCTGTGCGGATTTATTGTCGCAAGCAGTATGAGTGCAACGGCATGCGTAAAACATAAAATCGACGACGATGCCGGCGATAAAAGCGTTTTGTATGTAACCAACTATAACGGCGGTTTCGGTAAGGAATGGATAGCGGAAGTAGAAAAACGTTTCGAGGCAAAATACGAAAACGAATCTTTTGAAACGGGGAAGACGGGCGTGGATATAAGAGTTCTTAACGAACACGACGGCGGAAGTACCTACCTGGATAAAGTAGACGCAGCAAAAGGCGAAGTATTCTTTATAGAAGACGTTGACTATTACGAATGGATGAGTAACAACAAGCTTCTCGAAATTACGGACGTTGTTAATGCGGTACTTAGCGACGGCAACTCCGTTTATTCTAAAATGACGCCCGAACAGCAGTCGTTTTATAATTATAACGGACAAGGAAAATATTACGCTCTTCCTCACCACGATCATCAGACAGGTCTTATCTATGACATGGATTTATTTGAAACGGAAGAGTTCTATTTTGCTAAAGACGGCGCGCCGAGCGAGGCGGGTTATACGGGGACGAATAAGTTCACGGGCGATAAGGACAACGCTTCGGCAGGTCCTGACGGGAAGTATGGAACTTCCGACGACGGACTTCCCGCAACCTATACCGAATTTTACGCTCTTTGCGATTATATGGTAAGCAAGAATACGGATACGGATATCGTTCCTATAATTTGGTCGGGAAGTAACCGCAGAGATTATCTCAACTGGTTCTTGTCGGAACTTATGGCGGATTACGAGGGCAAGGAGCAACTTGAACTCAACTATACTTACAACGGTACGGCTAAAAACCTTATAGAAATAAATGACGGGCAAGTGGAAAAACTTTCCGAAACGCAAATTACCCCGGAAACAGGGTATAAGATTTATAAAACTGCCGGCAGATATTACGCGCTCGAATTTCTTGATAATATCGCAGATCATGCTAAGTGGAACGCCGAGAACAACTACGGCACGTTAGATCAACATCAGGCTCAATACCAATTTCTTGCCGGCAGAACGGGGCAGGTGAAAACAAAAGAGGGAAAAGCGGTTCGTTACGCGTTCCTTATGGACGGCAACTGGTGGGAAAACGAGGCGAAAGATGATTTTGAAAGACTTGTGGATAATTTTGGAGATTCTTATTCCAGCACGAGCAGAAATTTTGCGTTTATGCCTCTGCCGAAAGCGACTACAGACAAAATCGGTGAAGGTTTCACGATAGCGACGACGGATCTTACAAACGCGTTTATCAAAGCGAGCATTGCCGAAAGCAAAGTAAAGCTTGCGAAAGAATTTCTTAAGTTCTGTTATGAAGACGCTCAACTTCAGTCTTTCAACAAGATAACGGGACTTCCCGCTTCGGTCAACTACGAACTTGCTCCGGCAGACTATGCCTCTCTCAGCAAATACGGTCAGAGTTGTTATGACGTAAGAAAGGGTGTGGTCGCGCCGTATTCTCAGAATAAGATTTATATCAACAATTACAGCTCGTTGAAGTTGTGCAAAACGTTTTCTGTCGGTGGCGGTGCCGTTGTGGACGAATTGCAGACAACGACTGCAAAGGCATATTTTTCGTCACTCTGTAAGAACAAAGCAAACGAGGCCGCATGGAAACAAAGTTATTCAAAATGGTTTGAATAACGGGGGACTTTATGTTAAAAGCCAGAATAAAACGCAAAATGGATCGTAACGACTTGATTTTTATCGTTGCTTTGCTTATTTTGCCTACCTTGCAATTTTGCATATTTTATATAGGGACAAACCTGAACTCGTTTGCTCTTGCGTTTCAGAGATATGAAAACGGCAAGTATGTATTCAACGGCTGGGAAAACTTCAGACAGGTTTTCTCGGATATCGCAAACTCTCAGGAGGTCCGTTATGCGTTAAAGAACTCGTTTATAGTGTATTTCGTCGGGCTTTTGATTTCGGTCCCGATCGCGATAATTTTCTCTTTTTATATTTATAAAAAGTTTCCTTTTTACAGAGCATTCAAAGTGTTGCTGTATTTGCCGAACCTGCTTTCTATGCTTACGCTTTGTTTGTTATATCGTTATTTCGCAGACAATGCAATCCCCGATGTGATGAACAGATTATTCGGAATTAACATAGTGTCCGGTTTCTATTCCAACAAGGGAACGCAATACGCCGCGTATATGCTCGCATTTGTTTTGTTCAGTGCGGGCGGCACGCTACTATTGTATCTTGGCGCGATGTCCGGTATTTCTCAATCGGTAACGGAGGCGGCGGAAATAGACGGCGCCGGGAACTTGACACAACTTGTTTATATATTTGTTCCGTTGATATTTCCGACGATTAAAACGTTCTTCATATGCGGAATGGCAAGTTTGTTCTCAAATCAGTTCAACTTGTTTTACTTTGAAGGATTAGGCGCAAATCCGAAATACGAGACGATAGGGTATTATTTCTATAAACTTATAGCGGAGCGCGGAGGCAGACAGAACTATGCCTATGTTGCAACGTTTGGTTTGCTTTTAAGCGCAATGCTTATTCCCGTAACGCTTATAATTAACAAAGTTATGGATAAGTGGCAGGAAAAGATTTCTTAAAGGGGGCAAAAATGAAAAATATTTTCAAGCGCCCGTTCTTTAATGCAAAAAGAAGAGGCAAGTTTACTGCCGGTAATATTGTATTCATAATAACATTCATAGTTCTCGTGATGTACGTTGCCTTATTATTGTGGCTTATGATGTGGGGACTTTTAACGAGCGTTAAGGATTTTTACGGCGATTTCGGTTTGGGTAATGTGGCAGGATTCCCGAAAGAGTTTACGTTTGAAAACTACAAAACGGTTTTCGGTAATTTTTACAGAATAAACGGCGATTACAGGATAGATGCGTTCGGAATAATACTCTATACGCTTTTATATACTATCGGTTGCGCTTTTTTCGTTACGGCGACCCCGTGTGCGGTTGCGTATGTTGTGGCGAGATTCGGTAAAAAGTATAAATGGCTTAACGTATATACGTCTGTGGTTCTTGTTTGTCTTATACTTCCAATAGTCGGCAACTATCCATCCGAGTTAAAACTCGTTCAGTCGATGGGAATTTACCAAAAGATTTGGGGAGTATGGATACTCAAAATGAATTTTTTGAGTATGTATTATCTGGTATTTTTAGGTGCATTCGCCGGTATGCCTGAAGGTTATTCCGAGGCTGCCAAGATAGACGGCGCCGGTAATTTCAGAATACTGTTCAGGATCTATTTGCCGTTGATAAGAAATTTATTCGGCACGGTATTGTTAATTCAGTTTATAGGATTCTGGAACGATTTCCAAACGCCGCTGCTTTACCTGGGCGACGAGTATCCGACGGTTGCTTATTGGTTGTTCAGATTTAACGAAAATACCATGAGCGGCGTGAGCACTGTACCCGTAAAGGTCGCGGGAACAATGGTTCTGGTAATACCGATATTTATCTTGTTCCTGATATTCAGCAAGAAGTTGATGGGTAATCTGTCGCTCGGCGGTATAAAAGAGTGAATCCGTTTACGTTTCGGAAGGTAGTGAGAGTTTTTTAAGGCAAGGGAATATTCCCTTCTGCTTGTTTTTAACAAAACAAGATACATTTATAAGCATAGGAGTGAAAATGAAAAGAGTAAAAATCGCGATAGTCTCGCTTACGATTGCTTTGCTTTTGTCTACGACGGGTTATGCGCTCGGCTTAAAATTGAATACGAAAGTACAAGCGGCAGAATTGACTATCGGAACGGAACTTAAAGAAAACTATTTGTTAGACGATTGGTTTGACGTTCCCGACGGTATTATAGTTGTAAACGGTTCGGAATTTCCGGCGACTGCCTCGGTAAGACTCCCGAACGGCGAAATGACCAGACAACAAGGGTTTTACCTTAACTTTTCGGGGAAATATCAAATAATTTACACCGCAAAGGTAAACGGAAAAACTTACGTTAAACAAAGGGAAATAGTTGTAAACGATTCTGCCGATGCGGAGAAAGCGAAAATAACTTTGGACCTTGCGGGTTACAGCCGCGCCGCGTTGCCTTCCGCGGAAGTCGGTAAGCCGTACAAATTGTTTGACGCAACCGCTACGGTCGGTAAAACTAAAGCAGAGGTCGTAAAAGACGTATATTTGCTTTATGGCGAACATTCTTCGCTTAAAGTGGAAACCATTGACGATTACTTTACTCCCGAAAGAGCGGGGACTTATGAAATAAGATACGTTGCGGAAAACTTCTACGGTGAAAAAACTCAGACCGTTTTAACCGTAAATGCGGTTTCGGACGCTGTCGAACTCGGCATAGAATCGAAGGCGACGGCAATCGGCGTCGCAGGCGAAGCGGTACATTTTGATACGCCCGTCATGACTACGGACGACCGTATGGGTAAAACCATCCTCACGGTAAAAGCGCAAATCGGCGAAAGAGAAGAATCCCTTTACGACGGATTGTATTCAGAGGCGAATAATCTCGGATATGTTTTCGATGCGGTCGGGAAATGGCAGATAAAATGGATTCTTTCCGACTATTCGCGTGCGATAACGACTACTTCCGAAATAGACGTGACTGCACCCGATCCTGTGTTTGTCGGAGCAGATTCAAAAGCCATAGAACCGGTCTTTTTTACCGGAAGAACGTATAAACTTTCGGATATCTTAGTGAAGTCTTACGACGAAACAGGCGTTCGATACGAGAAAAGCGACGTTACCGTAAATTACGACGACGGAGAAACGATTGCCGTATCTGACGGCGTGTTTACGGTAAAAGACACGGCGACTTCGGTTATTGTCAGATGGACGAAGGGCTCGCTTGAGAAGGCGGAAACCATCCCCGTAAAGAAACTCGTTACCGAAGACGGAATAGATACTTCGGCGTTGTTTGCGGTGAAAAACGACAGACTCGATGTGGGTGAATCGGGCGTAATATTCGATTTTACCAAACACAAAAACAAAGACGTTACGTTTGCGAACAAAGCGTACGTAGGCTCGCTTGCCATTATGCTCGACGCCACCTCTTTGAAGGGCGGAAAGAATTTTGAAATATCTCTTATCGATCCGGAAAATACCGATAATAAGGTCGTTGTTAAATTTTCTTTAAGCGGTACCGGACTTACCGTTACGAACAATATCGAAAGCGGGAGTAAAACCGTATCGGTAGGATCAAGCGGAAAAATCGAAAATATAAATGTTTTGTATTCGGACACGACAAAAACATTGGCGGTGAACAACGGTGAAAGCGGAGATAAAAGCGAAGCGAAAATCGTTTTAACAAGTTTCCAAGGTTTTACTTCAAGCGAAGCTTTTATTGTATTTAAAACCTCGTCGAGTAATGCGGAACTCGTTATTTCGAGAATCAACGGACAAAGACTTAACAAAATATCGAAAGACGCAAACCTTCCGCAACTCATCCGAAAAGGGTCTTATTTGCCCGAAGCTTCGATAGGTGAAGAAATAGAATTGTTCACAGCGTACGGTATAGATTCTTTAGACGGATATTGTCTTGCGAAAATCAACGTTAAAAATAACGAAACGGGAGAATATCTCAAATCGACGGACGGTACTGTCCTTAACGGCGTAGACGCTTCCGTACCATATAAGATAAAGGTAACCGCAAGAATGCGTATCCGCATACAGTATACGTCCGAAGATCTTTCGGGAAACGAAACATCGGAGGTAATGTATATAACGGCGATAGGCGGGGTTGCGCCAGAACTTACGGTCGGTAAAAGCACTCAGACGGTTGCGAAACAAGGCGACGAACTCATTCTGCCCGAAATAGGAACCGTTCACCCGCTTGATATAAAAACGGAAGTTTTCGTTGTAGTTTACGATCCGGACGGCAAGGGGACGATTGCGGAAAACGGCAAATATACGTTTACCAAGAAAGGCTCGCATAAAATACTTATAACCGCATGCGACGAAGAAGGCAATTCTTCCGAGTACTATTATTACACGGAGGTAGTCTGATGAAAAAAATAATAGCGATAATATGCCTGGTTATTCTTAGTTTTACGGCGGTAAGTTGTTCGGGCGGTAAAAACGAGATCCCGGTGGACGACGGAACAAAAACGATAAGCCGGGAAGTCGAAACGGTCGCGGACGAATATATAGTCAGAAAAGGATCGTGCGATTACGTTATAGTAACGGAGAATGCGCCTTCCGAGGATATACAGACCGCCGCCGCAGAGTTCAGAACTTTCTTTGCGGAAGCGACGGGAATAAATCTCTCCGTTATTCAGGATAAAGAAACTACGGGCAAAGAAAAGAAAATGATATCTCTCGGTTCGACTTCTTACGCAAGGCTTGCCCTCGGCTCTACGGGCGAAGATCTCGGAAAAGGCTCGTACCGCGTGGTAACGAAAGATAAAAACGCATTCGTCATCGGCGGCAGCGCCGCAGACGTTCTCGCGGGCGCGTACAGACTATTAAAGTATATGTTCGGATACAAGTTTTATCAGGACGGCGTCTACGAGATTGCGCATGATGTTAAAAACCTTAACTATTTCAAAGTCGACAAAACGGTTAACGCGGCGATTCCGATGCGCGCCGACTATTCCGGTATGAATTTATACGGCAGTACAATCGCTTCCAAAAGGCTGGGGCTTATGGAGGATTACCATATTACGGTAGGTACTCACCATAATTCCTTAAACGTACTCGATATGAAAACTTACCAGGAAAAGTATCCGGAATGGTACGCTACCAGCGGACAACAACTATGTTTTACCGCTCACGGCGACGAAACAAAGTTAAATGCGATGACAGATACCGTTGCGGACTATTTCGTCACGCAACTTATGAAAGAAGAAAACTTAACCAAGACTTATGCGGCATTTTCGATGATGGACGTAAAAAAGACCTGGTGCGAATGCGCGGCTTGCAAAGCCGCCGAGGAAAAATACGGCGCAAAAAGCGGTGGAATGCTGGTAACATGCGATCGTATAGGTAAAAGGATAACAGAAAAACTTGCCGAACTCGGCGATAACAGAACGATAAAAATTGTGACTCTTTTGTATCTCGATACGGAAAATGTTCCCGTTGAGGAGAAGGACGGCAAATACGTCAGGAACTCCAATCTCGGCGCGCTTGAAAACGTCATGCCTATGTGGGCGTGTATCACGAGAAAGACGCACGCATTGCCGTGGAGTGCTCCCGAAAACGCCTCTGCGCTCGATATGCTCGACAGAATGAACGCAGCGTTCGATGAGTTTTGGGTATGGGATTACGGCGTTAATTTCAGAGATTATTTAATGCCGTTCGATACGTTCAACGCGATGGCGGAAGATATGAAAATTCTTTCAGGCTACAATATCGGTTTGTATCTGTATCAACTCGCAAACTCGGCTCGTAACGTAACGGGATTCAACTCGTTAAAACTTTATCTTTTGTCAGAACTCATGGTAGATCCCACGCTTGATGTCGACGAACTCACGGACGATTATTTCGTTCATGCGTATGGTAAGGGCGGCGAATACATGAAAAAGATTTATGACGAATATCGTACGCTTGCGCTTTACAACAGCGAAACGCATGATGACGTACCCGCATGGAACCAAAGCATTTATTCTCAAACCATGCTTGAAGAATCATATTGGAAACGCGGAACAATCAAACGTTGGCTTTCTTATTACGAAAAAGCACTCGATGCGATAGGCGCCGACGGTGAAGCGGATAGTTCGTATCCGGCAAACTCTGTGGCGAAACGTGAAAGGAACATAATGACGGACGGCGTATTCGTAAGATATATTTACGGCGCATTATATCTACAGGACAGTTACGATTATAACGTAGCGTTCAAACTGAAACTTTATTACGACGTACAGAAACTCGGTTTCAGTCATGTTAAAGAACAGGCGGATGCTACCGCTAACTATTGGCCGCTCAGAGAAACGCTTAAAATAGGCAGTTATTTGTAAGGTGGAGATAAGGAAAATGAAGAAGAGAAATATTATTATCTGCATATTGTCTGCGGTGACCTTAATAACTGTATCGATTGTGTTATCCCTGACGGTTTTTGCAAAAAACCGCGGCGGAGAATCAATCGTAATTAACGATAACAGAACGATTACGTTAAATACCTATGATATTTCGGTAGAAGTAGGCGAAACGGAAATGCTTACCGCAAAACTGTCGGTAGGCAAAGGAAAATTCGTCTGGATTTCTTCCGACGAAGCCGTTGCGACCGTAACGGACAAAGGCGCGGTTACAGGTGTAAAAACAGGCGTAACGACGGTATCTGTCGAATGTGGCGGTAAAAAGGCGGAATGTAAAGTTACCGTGGTTTTGCCTGACGGTTATCCAAGGTTTTCAAGGGGAGACGAAGTAATAGAAGTATTTGTCGGTAAAACGTATGAGATAGATACGAAAGTTACGTTTAATGGCGAAAAGGCAGAAACCGTCGTGTCGTGCGAAGTGGCAGACGAAAGCGTCGCTACCGTTGCAAACGGCGTGGTTACCGGCGTAAAAGAAGGTTCTACTTCGATAAACGTTTCTGCCGAATATGGCGGATTTGCCATATTGAAAACGGTAACGGTTAAAGTATACGGAAGAATGATGCTTGAGGCGAGCGAAGAGAATATTTCGCTTCAGCTCGTTTCCGATAATGCGTTAAATTACCGTAGCAGCGTATATTTCGGTGTAAAAGCATATTTCGATCTTGAAGACGTAACAGAACAAATAACTGACGTTAAATGGGTGTCGGAAGACGATAAAACGATTACGGTTACTGCATTCGACGACAAGGACGGCGCAAAGCGGGCGTTGGTTTCGTCGGTCAAAGCAGGAAAGACAAAGATAAAATGTGTTTTCAAATACAACGAAGAAAGTTATGCTTATTCTTTTGATGTAACGGCTGAAAAATCCGTTTACAGCGCAAGCGAAGCTGTGTTGTTCGATTCGGAAAACGACGGCAATCAGACTGCCACGCTTGCGACAAATCTTTCCGGGAATTGTGTTATCACAGAAGCTCTTAAAGCAACTGTGGGCGGGGACCGACTTAAAGTAAGGGGAACCGAAAAAGGCAACGTAATTCTTGACAGACCGACCGAACTCGAAAAGGGCGAAACGACTATAATCCTGGAAGACGAAAAATGGGTTTGTACGTTCGACGGCGGAGTTTATTGCACGGCGGTTCTTACCAACGATTCGTGCAAAGAATTGCAAAACGGCGGAGAAATATTGGCAGGCTCTTACTATGTACTCGGCGAGGATATAAACGTAGGCTGGACGAGTAAGACGATGGATCCCATAAAGGTATACGGTGTTCTCGACGGCAAGGGCCATACGTTAAAAGGCATAACGCTCGATAAGCCGGATGCCGGTTGGTTGAAAGATCCGAAAGATCCTTCGCAAACGTACGTTTCGTATATAACTTCTAACAGCGGCGTAATAAAAAATATTGCCATCGAATACGAAACGACGTCTAATACGCATAACGGCAGCCTTACTTTTTCAAATTTAATACAAATCAACGAAGGTGAAATAAACAACGTATTTTTGACGGCTCACGTAAAAGGAAATGCGTGGTACGGATCTGTATTCGTGGGCAAGAATTATGGCGTTATGCAAAACTGCGTTACGGTTGCGCCGACGTATTCGACAAGCAATCAGGGCTTAGCGAACAGATGCAGCGCATGCGTGGCATTCAGTTACGGCGGATCGATTATTAACTGTTATACGCTCGGCGAGAAATGGGACGGCATGGACGATTCTTCGGCTAAGGGGGCGGGCAAATGCTATTCGGAGGCATATACAGGCGGAATTACGTTAAAGAATTGGCGCGGTTCTACCGATATGGCGGAATTGCTTTTATATGAGGATTTTTCTGCGGCAAACGGTTGGAGCGATTATTGGACAACGGATAAATACAGCGTTTCGTTTTCCGGCAAAGAAATAAGTCTTATACCGACAACTTATCTCGATTTGGATTTCATCGAAGAAAGCGACGGCAATATTGCGATTTCCGTTCCCGAAGAAATAACTACTCTTACGGGTGCGACGATAACGTTTAACGATAAAAAGGTTACTCCCGTTTCGCTTGAAAACGGAATACTTACCGTAAAACGCGGGACTTTCAATTACGGCGAATACAATATCAAAATAGCGTATGCGGACAGAACGTATAAGGCGCTTAACGTAAGTTTCGTAACCAAAGCGATAAGAGCGTCGGACGCGTCCGATTTCTATAACTTGTTCAACGGCGACGAGGACGCATATTACGTTCTGACGGAAGATATAGATTTCGGCGGTAAAGCGCTTGTAGGAAATATAACGCTTAAAGGAACATTCGAAGGGAAAGGGCATACTCTGAAAAACTTCGTACTCGATTATGTCGCAGGCGGTTCGGACGCTGCCGATAACGGATGGATGTGTTTCCTGTTCGCAGAAAATAAAGGGACTATCAGAAACGTTTCGTTCGAATATGCGATGAAGGACGCCCCTAACGATAAAATAGCGATAGTGGACGTCAATTCCGGCGTGATAGAAAACGTTTATATGAAAGTAAACGTTATAGAAACTATACAGAACGATTATCAGAAAGGCGGTGCGATAACGAGAGAGAACGCAGGCGGTACGATAAGAAACTGCGTTGTAAATATCACAATTGAGGAAGGCGTAGTTGTCGGTAAAGATTCGGTCGGCAGCAGTTATTCGGCAGTTGCGGCTGTTGCCTGGTACAATCAGGGTGGCGGCATTATTGAACATTGTTATGCATCCGTAGACGGCAGTGAGATACCTTTAGTTTGCTATAACGTAGACGGCACCGTCACAGACTCCGTGGTGTTTGCGACGGCAAGCGAAATGGCAGATGCAATTAAATTCGATGCGGCGCTAGGGTGGAGCGGGTACTTCACAATCGTAAACGGCGAAATCGTTTTCGGTTAACACGGCTAAAAGTTTGCCGTTAGAGAAATTCCGGCGGTAAACTTAAAATAAATCTTTATATAAGGAGAGAAAATTATGAAAAAACTCGGCAAACTTTTGACGACTTTATTACTCGTAGTTGTTTCGTTGACGGCAATTTGCGCCGTTACGGCATGCGATTCGAATTCGTCTAAAGAAACGGAATACACTATAGTATTCCGGGACAAAGAGGGGGGCGATCTTAAAACCGTTACCGTAAAAGAAGGCGTTATTCCCGAATATACGGATGAACTTCCCGAACTTCCGGCGAATACCGCGGAGTTTACTTATTCCTGGAAATGGGATAAAGAATTCGTAGCGGCTACCGCCGATGCGACGTATAAACTGGTTTTAAACTCGGTTAAAAACAAGTATGAAATAAAGTTTATGAATGAAGGCGAGCAGGTGGGCGAAACTCAGAACGTGGAATACGGCGCGGCGGCAATCGCTCCCGAAAGTCCGACAAAAGCGGGTACGGAGGACGAGTCCTATGTTTTCGACGGCTGGTACACTGCGGCAGAAGGCGGCGAAAAAGTTGCCGATTTCACCGTAACGGGCGCGGCGACGTATTACGCGAAATACAACACGGTTAAAAACTATACCGTTAAATTCGTAAGCGAGGGCGTAGAACTTCAGAGCGGCAAAGCGGCGAGCGGAACGATTCCCGAATACAAGGGCGCAACACCTACCAAGCAGGCTACCGCTCAATTTACCTATACTTTCAAAGGTTGGGATAAAAAAATCGTGGCGGTAACCGGCGACGTAACTTACACCGCAACGTTTGACGAAACGACAAACAAATACACCGTTAAATTCGTAAGCGATGGCGTAGAACTTCAGAGTACCGAAGTTGAATACGGAGCGACTCCCGAATACAAGGGTGAAACTCCTTCTATGCAGGCTACCGCTCAATTTACCTACACTTTCAAAGGTTGGGATAAAGGAATCGTAGCGGTAACCGGCGACGTAACTTACACCGCAACGTTTGACGAAACGACAAATCAGTACACCATAACGCTTAAAAACGGCGAAACCGTCTTAAAAACGCTTACTCTCGATTACGGCTCGACCATAGAAGTGCCTGAAGACGTCAAAGCGGAAGGTTATGAAATCCTCGGTTGGGAACCCGAATTCGAAACCGTTACCGAAGATGCGGAATACACCGCAATCGTGGCGAGAATATTAAAGCAGGCGGACAAAGACAACTTTGCGGCAATAATCGGCGCAAATCCCGACGATAACTATGTTCTCGGCGAGGACATCGATTTTGCCAACGGTTCGACCGGTTTCGTGCTGACGTTCGGCGGCGTGCTCGACGGAAGAGGACACAAATTAAAGAATATCAAACTCGGTCTTGCAAACGCGAAACCCGACGCAAACGATTGGGTATATGCGTTTATAGGCGAAAACGCAGGAACGATTAAAAACATCGGTTTCTATTATACCATTCCCGACGCTCAGGGTAATTTCAGAGCAAGCATGGTTCGTTCGAACAGCGGTCTGATGGAAAATATTTACGTTAAGATAAACGTAGACGCGGCGCCTCATGAAAGCGGAGCTCTTGCGGGACAAAACACAAGTTACGGCGTGATTAAAAACGTAATCGCGAACTGGAGCGGTACGGCTAACGCCAACGCCGGTCCGATAGTAGGCGGAGAACTCGGCGGGACAATCAAAAACGCTTACGCTATCCGTAACGGCGTTTTCGTTTCCGGAAACAACAATTACAGCAATCCGTATAATGCGGCTGTCGATAAGGACGGAGTTCTTATAGGAACTTACGAAAACTGCAAGAACTATGACGATATGGCGGCTCTCGTTGCGGAACTTGATCTGACTGCGAAAGGTTGGAGCAGTTACTGGTCGGTTAAAGAAGGCAAAGTAATTTTCGGCGAAGAAGATCCCGAACCCGTTGACAATGCGGTTATTCTTACTCAGGACGATATGGCGAACTTCGCTAAGATTCTTGCGGAAAATCCCAACGGTAAATACGCTCTCGGCAGCGACATCGATTTCGGCGGAAACAGTATCGGACAAATCGGTACGTTTAGCGGTGAATTAGACGGAAGGGGATTTGCGTTAAAGAATTTCACGCTTACTAATAACAGTAGCACCGATCCGCAGTGGAGTATTGCATTTATAGCAGAAAACACGGGAACGATTAAAAACGTCGCTCTTGAATTCTCTTATAGCGGAAATAACGGAAAAGAAGGTTTTGTAGCAAAGAACTCCGGTAACATGAATAATATTTTCGCGTCGGTAAGAATCGACAAAAAATCATGGGCATGTTCGGGTATAATCGGCATAAACGCCGGCAGCGGTAAGGTTATGAACGTGGTAGTTGTTCTTACGAAAGACGCAAGCGTATCCGCAGGCGGTATCGGCGCGATAGTAGGCGCGGATTATAACAGTACGATTAAACACTGCTACGGCGTTTGCGGCGACGTAATTCCTGCGGATCAGACGGCTTTTGCATCTCCGTATCACGATACTTGGAAAAACGGTTCCTATGCAGGTAACAAAAATTACACCACGCTGGAAGAACTCGTTGCAGAAGCGACGTTCGCCGAAGCGGACGGTTGGAACCAGGAATACTTCGCCAAAACGTTCAAGGTTATCGCAGACTTAAAAAACGCGTAAGCGGTATAAAGACTCTGGCGGTTGTAGGTCATTCGGGTAAAAACGAAAACGAACGCGTTTTACAATTCGCCGAGCAGGATTTCAGATATTTTTACGAACTTATCACGGGGAGTCGCCTCTCCGTGATATACGTAAGCGATATCGAAGACCTAGACGACAGCGAAGGATACTTTATTTTAGGCAAAACTCTTGCAGAGAGTAAAGGTCTTTCGTTCAACGGTCTTTATACCGATACGGGATATAAAATTTACAAAACCACCGAAGGGATATACCTTTACGGGAATACCGAATACGGTACGTTAAACGCCGTTTACGCCCTCTTGAACCAACTTTTCGGGCTTGAATTATATACCGATACGGTTTACGAGTACTCGAATACGGTTTTTGATTATTTCATTGTGGAAAACACAACGTTTAATCCGTCTCTGGATAACTTGTGGGCAATGGACGGCGCAATTTCTTCCAACGATTCCGGAATAGTCAACACGACGTATCAACGCCGTTTGGGTTACATGAACAGTTGGCAGATTTACAGCGGTACGCCGCATAACTTTACGGACGTTGTTCCTTATGAAACGTACGGAACGGCTCACCCGAATTGGTATTACGATGCGACTTCTTCGGACGGAATAAGCTTCCGGACTTTATGTCTTGCTTCGGGCGGTGACGAAATGGCGGGAATAGTCGCCAAGTACGTTTACGACGTTATCGTATCACAGGATGCGCAGGGTAACGTTAAAGACTTCGTGTTCTTCGGTCCGCCGGACGCCCGCGGGTGGTGCGGTTGTTCTTCCTCGGAAGCGTTGAAAACGCAGTACGGCGCAAATTCGGGCGAATACCTTGCTTTTATGAACAAGGTTGCCAAAATTTTCGACCGGACTTATAACTTAGGCAGAAAAATCAAAATCTACATGATGGCGTATAACGCCGTTCTGGAAGCGCCGACTTATTCGGCCGAACTGAATTTCTACAAGTCGGATAAAGTCGATTTAGGCGTAATGTTCGCGCCGATAGAATCGAGTTTCTATCGCGCCATAACGGACGATACCGCGAACGGACCTTACGGAAAAACCAACGCATACTATTTAACTCAACTGCAGAATTGGCAAAAGTTCGGCGGCGAGGTTTCGGTATGGAAATATTCGGCGCAGTTCGACAACTATTTCGTTCCCGTAGACACGTTTACGAATATGCAGGCCACTTATAAAAAGTATGCCGAATTCGGCGTGGACTATTTTGCCGATCAGGGCGTAAGCGGAACGATAAACATGACCAACTTCAACGCTCTTAAAATATATCTGAAGAGCAAGTTGGCAAAAGACGTAAACGCCGATTTCGAAGGCCTTATACGCAATTTCTGCAACGCATATTACGGCGCGGGCGGAAACGATATATACAACCTTATAACGGCGGAAAGAGAGTGGTGCGCGACTCTTTCGGCGAAACTGGTACAGGACAAAAGTAAGGATATGACGGGTTGTCATATACTAGGGAATTCGGATTTATTCAATAAAAAGTATTGGGACGATACTCCCGCCGGGACGATTATCAAAAAGTACGATTCGTCTATGCTGAAAGGCTGGTATAGCGATTATATCGCTTCGGCGTTGGCTAAAGTGGCTGCAAATTCGGAATACGCAAACCGCATTAAAATCGAAGGGCTTTCTATAAGATATATGGCGTACGCCGTATACGAAGACGACACTTACGGGGATTTTTCTGCGATTGTAACGGATGCAAAGGCGTTGGGTATAACAAGGTTTGCGGAAGGCAGCGCGTCCACAAAAAACGGCTCGTTCCACGTTTCCGGCATTATCGACAACTTGTGTTAATGCGCGACAACGAATTATTTATAAACTGAGCAGGTTTCATTTTCGGGGGTTTCCCGAACGGATGCTCCCCGAAAATAAATCCTTACCAAACACGAAAAATGAACAAGATATCTCTGAACGGAAATTATAAACTATATATAACGGACGGTAAAAATTTTAATTTTGACGGCGTCGACAGACTCGGCGAGCCTGTCGACGCCGTCGTTCCCGGCAATGCGGAACTTGACCTTATGAGGGCAAATCTGCTCCCGGACCTTTACTTTGCCGACAATATCAGAAAAGCGGAATATCTGGAGAGTAAAGATTTCGTTTACGTTAAAGATTTTGAATTTAATTCTGACAACGACTGCCACAGAGAGTTGGTATTCAAGGGCGTCGATACTATTGCCGAATACTATCTTAACGGCGTTAAAATAGGCGAGAGCGAAAACGCTTTCGTCGAATATAAATTTTCGGTTGATAACGTCCTGAAAAACGGAAAAAACAGGCTTGTCGTTCATATTTTTTCAAGTGTCAATCATGCGACAAAATACGAGTATACCCCTCTTAACATAGGTATATACGACGGCTGTTGCGAGAGCCTGAATATAAGAAAGCCCGCATCCTCTTTCGGTTGGGATATTTTGCCCAGAGCGGTTTCCGCGGGGATTTTCAGGGATGTTTATATACAAGAATATTCGCTTGTCGAGATTACCGACGTTTACATCGCGACAAACAGATTGGTTGATAATCTCGCGATACTCACCGTGTCCGTAAACGCTCGGATAGCGGATGAATTTTTGGGTAAACTTACGCTTAAAATAACGGGGAAATGCAAAGACAGCGAATTCGGCAAAATCTGCCCGTTTACGTTTACTTCGAAAACGGTCTTTCCGTATGTGGAAAATCCCGTGCTTTGGTATCCCGGCGGCTATGGCGCGCCCGACCTTTACGACGTAACCGTCGAACTCGTCGCGGACGGCAAGGTTGTGGCGCAAAAGTCAATTAAATTCGGTATAAGAAGCGTTGATATCGGATATACGGAAGAAATCGGCGAAAACGGTAATTTTCGGATTATTGTAAATAACGAACTTATAAAAGTCAAAGGGGTAAATCACACTCCGATCGACGTTTATCACAGCAAAGATAAAGAAAAATACGCCGATATAGTTGACGGAATAAAGAATATGAACTGCAATTTCGTTCGCATCTGGGGCGGCGGAATTTACGAGGACGACGAGTTTTATTCGCTTTGCGACGAAAACGGCATTATGGTCTGGCACGATTTTATGCTGGCCTGCCATATGTATCCGCAGACGAAAGAATTTCTGGATAAAATTTCTTTCGAGTGCAAAAACGTAGTCGAAAGGTTGCGTAATCACCCGAGCATTATCGCATGGTGCGGCAGTAACGAAACGGACTGGATGTATACCTGTATAGGTTTGAATCCGAACGGCGATAAGATAACGAGAGTAGTCATAAAAGACGTTTTATCGGCGGTCGATCCGTTCAGACCGTTTTTCCCGACGACGCCGTATTTTTCCAACGAGTTCATAAAAAAGCAAGGCGGTGTATTTTACGTCGATTTAGCCGAAATAACCGAAAGAAGAAGACCGCTTCCCGAAGAACATTATTGGTGGCATAGAAACGATTTTCTGAAATTTATCGACCAGAACCATAAGTTCATAATGGAAATCGGTTTCGGCGGGTGTAATTCTCAAGAAGAGTTAAACAAATACTTGCCGAAAGGGTGGGACTTCAAAGACGACAAATATTGGAATTGCCACTCTTATCCTACGGAAGATGGCAGAACTACGGGGCTCGATTACTTGTTCGACGGCATCGGGGATAGCAACGAAGAATTGGTTTCGGCTTCGAGAGCGTATCAGGCAGAAGCGTACAAATACATCGTCGAGCGGTCGAGGATAAGACCGTATTTCAACGGTATTTGTCTGTGGAATTACCGCGACGGTTTCCCGATTTTTTCGTCGGCGTTCGTCGGCTACGACGGGGATAAAAGACCGGCTTACTTTGCCGTGAAAAACTCATACGAACCCGTTCAGTGCATAATGAAATACGAAAACGGGAAAGTCGAAATTTATATAGTAAACGATACGCCGTTCGAGGGGAAAGTCGGATTAAAACTTTCAAACGCAAGCAAAAAAGACATTGAAATCAAGGCAAACGATATTCTTTTAGCCGATACCGTAAGTTGCGGCGAAAACGAACTTATAACGAGCGAACTGAGCGTAGGCGGTAAAACGGTCAAAAATTATTTATACACATACAGCCGGAAAATAGATTACACGAAATATAAAAAATTATCAGGAAACAAGGATGAATAACATAAAACCGATTAAAGAAAACTGGATATTAAAGTATAACGGAGAAAAATTGAAGGCAACGGTGCCGGGCGACGTTACGTTGGATTTATACGCGAACGGAAAGATTAAAAATCCGTATTTCGGGATAAATCACAAGGACTTGCATTGGGTGACAGACACCGACTTCGAATATGTAAACGTCTTTGATTTGCCGGATAATATTTTTAACGAAGAAGAGATTTTGATCGAGTTTGACGGTATAGATACCTTCGCCGAAATAACTTTGAACGGAACGCTTTTGGGAAGAACGGAAAACATGTTCCTGAAGTATTCTTATTCCGTTAAAGACTTAGTGAAAAAATGCGACAACGAACTCGTCGTGAAAATGCTTTCAACGACTAAAAAAATGAAAGAGATAAACGACGAAGGGTATTTCGGAGTATTCAACACAAAAAGATTGTTTATAAGAAAAGCTCAGTGTCATTTCGGCTGGGACTGGGCGCCCGATATGCCCGGTTACGGGATATGCGGCGACGTAAGTATTTGCGGCGTAAAACGTTGCCGTCTGGACAACGCACATTACAAAGCCGCTAACGACGGCAATATAACTTTATTTGTCGATCTCAACTATACGATAAGACCGCAAATGGACTTTAACGGCAGGATTATAAAAGAGGCGGACGAAAAGTTGAAAAATGACGTTTTGCGTTATACGGTGGCGTCGGAGCCGTCGAAATCGTTGAGTGAAGCGAAAACGGTTGTCGAAGAATGTCTGATAACCGGCAAAAAGAACTTCAAAAACTTTTACATAAAAAACCCGTCGCTCTGGTATCCCGCAGGTTACGGCGAACAACCTTTGTACGAATATAAGGTCGAACTGATTCGCGACGGTAAAGTAATTGACGAAAAAACGGGGCGTTTTGCGTTCAGAGAAGTGAAACTCGAACAAAGTCCTACAGGCAAAGATACGATCGGTTATCGCTTTATAATAAACGGCGTTCCCGTGTTTATAAAAGGTTCTAACTGGACGCCCGCAGAGTGTTTTATCGGCAGTATAAAGGACGCAAAATATTATAATTTAATCAAAAAAGCAAAAGACGCCAACTTCAATATGTTAAGAGTATGGGGCGGCGGCATATACGAAAAAGACGTTTTTTACGATATTTGCGATAATCTCGGTATTCTGGTGTGGCAGGATTTTATGTTCGCTTGCGCCGATATTCCCGAAGATAACGCAGAATTTATAGCGAACGTAAAACGAGAAGTTACGTATCAGGTAAAAAGATTGAGAAATCATCCGTCGATCGTCTATTGGTGCGGCGGTAACGAAAAGACCGGTACTTACGGTTTGCAGATTTCGAGAGGCGATTATTTCGTCGACGTTTTCTTAAGGGGATTGATACTGAATCTGGACGAATCCCGCCCGTATGCAAGGCAAAGTCCGTGCAGTTTAACGGACGTAGGCAACGATAAAACGACGGGCGAATCGCATGCGGGGTGTTTCGAGGCGTGTCTGGAAAGAGGCATAGAAAATTACCGTAAAGTGCTTGCCGAAAACGTCGTTCCTTTTGTTTCGGAATGCGCGATAATGGGTCCTTGTTCTCTTCAGGGGCTGACAAGAATGTTCCCGAAAGATAAGATATGGCCGATGAACGAATATTGGTCGGACAGACTTATGGATAATCCGTATTCGGCTGTTTTAATGGATTTCCCGACGAGGGAGAAACGCTATGCGGAGTTTTTCGGCGAGTGCAAAAACATACGGGATTTTATAGCAAAGGGCATGACCGCTCATGCGGAAACGCTGAGGGCGGAAATCGAATACGCAAGATTCAACAAAGATAAATGCGGCGGTTTTATGAACTGGATGTATTCCGATATATGGCCGTCGGCAACGTGGGCTGTGGTCGATTACTATCTTGAGCCGAAGCAAGCGTATTATCAGATGAAAAAGAGTTATGCGCCCGTTCTTCTCACTTACGTTGATACGAAAGACGGTTTGAATCTGGCTCTTATAAACGATACGCAAAAGATATTGACGGCGAAGATAACTTACGGAGAAAAGACGTTGGACGGCAGAGTTTTGTACAGCGAATTTATCGACGCAACGGTTGAAGGCGGTAATGTTTTCGGTAAAATCGTAAATAGGGAAATGCAGGAGAAAAACTCTTACCTGTTCGCTGAAGCCGTAATCGGCGGCGAGAAAGTCACGACGGTATTTTCGTCTGCCATGTGGAGAAATTGCAAGTTTAACGCGGATTATTCTTATGCCGTCAGAACCGGGAATGGCAAAACCGCCGTTACGTTCAAAGCGAATTCGTTCGTGAAAGGGATAAGTCTGAGTTTACCCGATAACTATAAATACGAGTATACGGATAACTATTTCGATATGCAAAAAGGCGAAGAAAAAACCGTTTATATTTCGGCGGTCGCAGACGAAGAGACGATTTCCGTAACGGATTTTTCAAACGAGACAAAATAAAATATGATGGATTTGACTGATTTGAAATTAAATAACGTTGAATTTTTCGACCGTAACGGGAAGCTTTACGGCGAAGTGAAATCCAAAGAACTAAACGCTTGCTATGAATTAAAAGACGTAACCTTTCAAAGTCCTGCCGAAGGTATTTTAATGGATCTGGACGGTACGACGCTCGATAGCGAAGGGTTCTGGGTTTATATAATCCAGACGACGATGGCTAAACTTATGGGCAACCCGAAATTCACGTTGGAAGACGCGGACGAACCGTTCGTTTCGGGTTACACGACTGTCGAGCATTTAAGGTACTGTATAAACAAGTATTGCAAAGATAAAAAGATAGAGGATGCGAACGCCATTTATCATATCACCGCAAGCGAAGAACTCGAAAAGGTTATGAACGGCGCGGGTAACGCGAACGCATTCAGACCGAACGAAGGGCTTAAAGAGTTTTTGCTCGAAGTAAAAAGGCGCGGCATAAAAATCGGACTTGCCACGAGCGGACTTAAATATAAGGCAATTCCCGAAATAGTTTCGGTGTTCCGACAGTTGGATATGGGCGATCCGTTAAAGTTTTACGACAGCATAATAACGGGCGGGGACAGAAAAAACGCAGGCGTTTACGGAACCGTCGGCGAGATAGCAAGCAAACCGCACCCGTTTATTTACAGCGAACTCGCTCATTTGGGGCTGAACGTAAAAGACGACTCGCGCGTTCTCGGGATAGAGGATTCGTCCGCCGGCGTGTTGTCGTTGAGATTTGCGGGCTTTCCCGTCGTCGGTGTGAACACGGGCAATATATCTAAAAGCGGGCTTGACGGTTTTTGCTATAAAAAGGTCGACAACCTCATTGAAATTTTGGGAATTTTATAATGAAGATATTATGTATAGGCAATAGTTTTTCACAGGATTCCACGGCGCTTTTGCAACTTTTAACCGATAAAATAACGGCGAGAAATTTATATATCGGCGGATGCAGTCTCGACATGCACGCGGCTAATATCGAAAACGACGCCGCAAAATACGAACTGCAGGAAAACGGCGAAAAAATGCAGAACGCGCTTGTCAGCATAAAAGAAGCGCTAACGAGCGATAAGTGGGATTATATAACCGTTCAGCAGGTCAGCGGCCGATCGGGCGTTTATGAATCGTTCTATCCGTATCTCGGCGAGTTGCTCGATTACGTGCGTAAATACAGCGACGCGGAAATAGTTTTGCACGAAACGTGGTCGTATGAAATCGGCAGCGGGCACCCTGATTTTGCCATTTATAATTCCGACAGGGAACAAATGGCGCAGGCAATTAAAGAAACTTACGAAAAAGTTTCCGCAAAAGAAAATCTGCGGATAATCAGAGTCGGCGAAGCCGTTCGGAATTTGCGCGCCAAACCTTCGTTTGACTACGAAAACGGCGGTTTGTCTTTGACCAGGGACGGATTCCATCTGTCGTTGAGTTACGGAAGATTGCTTGCCGCTTCGGTGTGGTGTAAGTTCTTTACCGGCGAAATTCCGCAGTATTTTAATAACGAAAACCTGTCGCAACCGATGCGTGAAGTTCTCGAAGTTCTGAATATCGTCAAATAATGAAAAATAAACGGTTTACAACGTATATTGGAGGGAAAATATGAAAAAAGTAGATTTTTTAACTGAGGGCAACGGCGTTTTAAGGCTGAAGCCTACGTGGGTTCCGAGGAGTTTTTGTCGTCCGGGCAAGAGAATTAAGCTGCATCCCGACGATTATTACGTTTTAGGGCTTGAAAAGGGCGGAATAGACGAAAGATGGTTTGCGTCCACCACTTGGGCGGAGAACGGACCCGGCACACCCGAGGACGAGGGGCTTTCTTACGTCGTTTCGGCGGACGGAAAGGAGCAGGTTTTGCTCCGCGATATGGTGGACGAACTTAAAGGCGAGATAATCGGCGAAAATCTTTGGAATAAATACCATAAATGGCCGATGTTCTCTAAATTTTTCGATAACGCAGGTCCGCTTCCTCACCACATTCATCACCGCGACGAACACGCAAAGAGAGTGGGTTGCGACGGTAAGCCCGAAATGTATTTTTTCCCCGCTCAGATGAACAACTACGGCGCAGAATTCCCATACACGTTTTTCGGTCTTAATCCCGATTGTAAAAAGGAAGATATAAAGAAATGCCTTGAGAATTTCACCAAAGGCGATAACCGCCTGCTCGATTATTCTCAGGCATACAACATAGAACTCGACACGGGCTGGGACGTTCCTCCGGGAGTTTTGCATGCGCCCGCAAGCCTGTGTACGTACGAACCGCAGTTCGCTTCGGACGTATATGCGATGTATCAGTCGGTTTTGCTCGGCGGGCATTGCGTTCCCGAAGATTTGCTTTGGAAAAACTGTCCGCCCGAAGAAAAGGGCAATTTCGATTATCTTATGGACGTTATCGACTGGGATGCCAACGTCGATCCCAAGTTCAAAGAGCATCGTTTTATGCGTCCGATAGTCGATAAAGAGGACGATAAACATAAAGAAGAATGGATTTGCTATAAATCAAAACTTGCCTGCGCAAAAAGACTCACCGTTTACCCCGGTCAGACGGTAACGGTAAAGGATAGCGCGGCTTACGGCTTTATTCTTATAGAAGGTCACGGAAAGTTCGGCAAATGGGATATCGAAACGCCGACGCTCATAAGATACGGCGAACTTACAAACGACGAATTTTTCGTAACCGAAAAGGCGGCGAAAAAGGGAATAACAATAACCAACGAGAGTAAGACGGAAAATATCGTAATGCTCAAACACTTCGCGGAAAATCCCGACCTAAATTTTTAAAAATGGACAAAAAAGACTCAGGCAGACAGGTTGTTTCCGCTTACGATATTGCTTTTGAAAGCGGAAAAGAAAAGGGCAGGCAGGGCGTGCTGGTCAACGTCGGCGCACTCGAAGTGCTTTTCAATAAGACCGGCGCTCTCGATATAGCGTGGGTAAAATACAAGGGCAACAACATTTCGTTTTTGTCGAAAAACGGTTTGAATTCCAATATCGGCGAATTCGCAAACAAGTTCGAGGGTGGTTTTTTGTACACTTGCGGTATGGACAACGTAAGTTGCTGCGTCGGCGGTAAGCCCGTTCACGGCAGTTTACATTACAGCCCCGCGGAAAACGTTTACATTACGCTTTCGGACGACGGCGCCGAGATTTTCGGCACGGTAAGGCGAACCGCGCTTTTCGGCGAAAATATCGCGCTTAAAAGGCATTTTACGGTGAAGGAAAACGAGATTATCGTTTGCGATACCGTTTGTAACGAGGCGTATACCGATGCGAAATACGTTTTGCTGTATCACACGAATTTCGGTTATCCGTTTTTGAACGAGAGCCTGAGACTCGAAATCCCGTTTGTTAAAAGCGAGGGGCTTACTGATTATGCGAAAAGTCGGATCGATAAACAATTGCAGATAACCGAACCGATAGACGGCGGCGACGAAGAGGTTTTTTACAATACGCTTGAAAATGGTGAGGTAACGCTTACAAACGAGCATCTTAAAACGATAATAAAAGTCGTATACGACGTTGAAGATTTTCCCGTTCTGTTACAGTGGAAGAGTATGATAAGCGGCGATTACGCGCTGGGCATAGAGCCGTCGCTTACGAGATTCGACGATTTTAAAATGCGCACGCTTGCGCCCGGCGAAAAAAGGCAATACAAAATCAAGTACACGTTCGGCGGGCTAAAAACCGCAAATCGACAAGATGATGAAATGGTATAAAGGAATTTACAGAAGGCAACTCACGGACATGCATATCGCGGACGACAAACGCGAATATCTTTCGGCGTTCGATGCGGAGAAGTATTTTGCTTGTCTGAAGAAAGCGCATATACAAAGTCCGATGATTTATCTGCAATCACACACGGGTTTGTGCAATTATCCTACGACCGTTGCGAAAACGCACGCAAAAATGACGGGCGAAAACAACGGCGTAAAAAAACTTATAAGTCTTTGTAAAAAAGACGGACTGAAAGTCGTCGGTTATTACAGCCTTATATTCAACAACGTGGCGGCGGATATGCACCCCGATTGGGAAATGCGTTACGCCGACGGTTCGACATGGCGTGATAAAGGTCAGAGGTACGGGCTTTGCTGTCCGAACAACGTCGGATACAGAAAATTCGTTAAAGAAAACGTTGCCGAGCTTGCGACGTATTTTACCGATCTTGACGGAATATTCTACGATATGCCGTATTGGGAGGTCGCCTGTCGTTGCGAATCGTGCCGAAAAAGATATAAGAAGGAAACGGGCGGTGATTTGCCGGAAAAAGAAGATTGGGCGGACGATAATTGGCTGCTTTATGTAAAAAAACGTCAGGATTGGATGACAGATTTTGTAAAATACGTTAAAAAACTGTCCAAAACCGTTATGCCTAAAGTCACCGTGGAGTTCAATTTTGCCGCGGTTATCGGCTGCGATTGGCTGGGCGGTTCTACCGAGGGTATAAACGCCGAGTGCGAGTTTACGGGCGGCGATCTATACGGCGATCTTTACAGCCATTCGTTTACCGCTAAATACTATTACGGTATAACCAAAAATCAGCCGTTCGAGTACATGACCTGTCGGTGCAACAAGAATTTGAGGGAGCATACCATAATCAAACCGCAGGAAATGCTCGACGCGGAGATAATGCTTACATGCGCGCACCACGGCGCGACGCTTAATATAGACGCGATAAACCCCGACGGCACGCTTGACGAAAGAGTTTACGAAAAGGTGGGCAAAGCCTTTGAAAAACAAATGCCGTACGAAAAATATATGGGCAAAGGCGAGTTGTATGCCGACGTAGCCGTATATTTCGACAGTAAGACCATGTTTGAAGAACCGTATGCAAAAACGTACAATAAACTTTGCGCGGTAAACGCCCACAAAACGCTTGTGGAAAATCACGTCGCGACTGCGGTAATCGCAAACGGCAACCTGGAAAATCTCAGAAAATATCGTATGATAATCGCGCCGTGTCTGCAAGATTTTTTAAACGACGAACCGCTGAAATTCATCGAATACGTTAAAAACGGCGGTACGCTTTATTTATCGGGCAAGAGTGATTCAAGGCTGATGAAAGAGTTTTTCGACGCAGAGTTCGTCGGTTATACCTTCGGCGACAGCAAGTTTCCCCATGTGTATAAAGGGTATAACGAAGTTCAGTCGTATATTGCGCCTGACGGCGAATATAAAAGGATTTTCGGCGAATTCAACGAAAAATATCCTTTGCCGATAACGTATAAACTGCCGATTTACAGAATGGACGGAGACGTTAAGGCGCATATTGTTCTGCCTTATACCGACCCCGATGATAACCGGACTTTCGCGTCCATTCACTCTAACCCGCCTGCGGAAAAGACCGATATTCCCGCCGTGGTCGAAGCGTATTACGGAAATGGCAAAGTTATATGGACTGCCGCGTTTATCGAAAACGACGAAAGAACGAATTTTAAGGACGTTTTCGGCAAGATTGTTCTTGCGAACGTTAAACCCAAATACGAAATTTACGCAAGCAAACTTATAGAAAGCGTGATTTTTGAGGGCGACGACGACGTTTACATAAGCCTTGTCAATCTTGATCCCGCTTACGAAAAGATCGAAAGAACCGTTACGATTTCCGCGCCCGATTGCATAAACGCAAAAAGATTGTCTGACAATAAAAAACTTAAAATCAAAGACGGAAATATTTCGCTTGCCGTTTTCGGTTTTGAAATGATAAAATTATCCGTTTGATTTAATTCGGGAAAAATCCGAGCGCATTTATTACAGAGAGAAAATATGGCTAACGAGTTTATGTGGAAAACATGCAATGCACATCTTGCTTTGAAAGAGACGGGTTACTATGTATGGGATTCGTCGGTAATCAAGGCGAACGGTAAATATTATATGTTCGCCTCGCGCTGGAAAGAGAGTATGGGTTTCGGTTGGAACTGGCTTTTCAACAGTGAAATATGCAGGTTCAAGGCGGATAGCCCCGACGGCGAATTCAGATTCGACGGCGTTGTCTTTCCGCGACGCGGAAGGCAGTATTTCGACGGAATGAACACCCACAACACCTGCATAAAATACTGGGACGGAAAGTACTATCTCTATTATATGGGAACGACATACGGTGGTGATATACCGCGTGATTATCGGCTTATAGACGAACATTATGCTTTAGAGACGTGGAACAGAAAGCGTATAGGCGTTGCCGTTGCGGATGACGTCGAAGGCGAATTTATCCGCCGCGACGAACCGCTTTTGGAGCCTCGCGATTGCTCGCATTGGGACTGTACGATAACGACAAACCCGTCGGTCGTAATTCTTCCGAGCGGGAAAACGTATATGATATACAAATCGAGGAAAGCGTTCGGTAAGTCGTTGCAACTTGGTATCGCCGTTGCCGATAAACCCGACGGAACGTTCGAGCGACTTACCGAAAATCCTATTTTGGAGTTTGCCGACGAAAACAAGCATATAGAAGATCCGTTTTTGTGGTATAACGATAAACGCAAGAAATTCTGTATGCTTGCAAAAGACGACAGCAAAAACGGCAACAGCGGCATTACGGGCGAATGGGGTGCAGGCTTTTATGCCGAAAGCGACGATTGTATTCACTTTGAAATACCCGAAAACCCGAAAGTGTATTCCAGACATCTGGAATGGACGGACGGAAGAAAAACAACGCAGTGCAACTTGGAACGCCCGTCGATATTGTTTGACGAAAACGGCGAACCGATATATTTATACTGCGCAAGCGGAAACGGCGGAAGTCCATATACATTCGATGGCGCAACATACGTTGTAGGAATAAAATTAGAGAGGAAATAATATGAAAAAAGTTACACTTTTAGGTGATTCCATCCGTATGATAGGATACGGCAAAACGGTTGCCGAGGCATTGAATAAAGATGGTATAGAGGTTTTTCAGCCGGAAGAAAACTGCAGGTTTTCAAAATATACTTTACGTATGCTTTTCGACTATAAAGATCAGATCGAGGGGAGTGACGTAATTCACTGGAACAACGGACTGTGGGATGTTTCAGATCTTTTCGGTGACGGACAGTTTACGCCTACCGAAGAATATTGCGAAAATATGCTGCGTATAGCGGACGTTCTTTTACAGATTACGCCGAACGTTATTTTTGCCACGACCACGCCTGTAAGGAATAATTATCCCTATCAGACCGCCGAAGACATTAAGCGGTTAAACAACGCGATCGTTCCGTTGCTTAAAGCGAAAAATATCACGATAAACGACTTATACGGGCTTGTTTACCCGGTGAAGGAAGAAGTTATCCGCGACGACGACCTTATTCATCTGAACGAAAAAGGCATAGAACTTTGCTCGGATCAGGTTTATAAAGCGATAAAAACGTTTGTAATCCGGTAATCCGGACAAGGTAAATCGTGGTATGCCAGCCAAGAATAAAACGAACCTTGCCAAAACGCCGCTATTTTTGCGCTTTTTGTCAAATTCTCGTTTGAAGTACGTCTGGTACGTCTGCACTCGCCTTTACCAAAAATCATCAAAAATATCGACGTTTTGGTTGCTTGCAAGTCTGACGGCGGATTTTCAGGATAAGACAAGGCGCGCGAACGGGTTAATACCAGACCACGGTTCGTTTTATTCTTGTCCGGCATGAACGGGCGATAACGAGGGAGATATTTGTCATAAATGGAACGGAATTAAAAATCGTTTGCCCATCGATTATTCCGTAATGCGAAAAACGGTTACAAAGGAACTTCGTATAGATGAATAGTCAATATATCATTTTCCGCATTATACCCGTAGTTATCCGATGAGATTTTTATTGCGGTCGATTTTGTGATTGTTCGGCGGAACGCTTCCGGGGGATTTAATTTTCCGTTTCCTCTCTTTACGTCGATGTGTAAAATTTTGCCGTTGTTTTCAACTATAAATTCAAACTTGTCTGAGTTGTTTCCCGTTCAATAAAAATGTCTTTTGACACGAATTCGGTCGCAACGTAGTTTTCCCCCTGACGGTGGTTTTTGTATTTTTCGGCGGAATAATCAATCAAGAAATTTGTCGAGTTCTCTTTCGACCGTTTTGTTAATTTTGTTCTTCGGTCCGATATAGACATTTCCGCGGGCTATCACCGTCTTTATACGGCGCAGGGCTCTGAGGTCGTCAAGCGGGTTGTCTTCGACGATGATAATGTCCGCCGCTTTGCCTTTTTCTATCGTGCCCGTAACGTCGCCTAAACCGGCAAGTTCGGCGTTTCTCGCGGTTGCGGTGTGCAGCGCGAACGCGTTGCTTACCCCGACGTATTTGTGGAAGTAATACAACTCGCGCCAGAAGTCGTATTGAGTAATCCACGGACAACCGACGTCGTTGCCCAGCGCGACGGGTATTCCGTTGGCGACCGCGGCTTTTGAACATTCGATTATGCCGTCGAATACGATTTTGCCGTTATACTGCTCGGTCTCGCTTACATGAGATACCGAGCGGTCAAACAGCGCATAGGGGAGAGCGGGCGAAATAGTCGTGCACAGAAATGCATTTTTATCCTTGAAAAGTCTGATCGTCTCTTCGTCGGGTTTCGCCCCGTGTTCTATTGAATTTACGCCGTTTTCGAGGGCTGTCTTTACGCCTTCGGGCGATTCTGCGTGCGCCGCCACTGCATAACCGTCGGCTCGGGCTTTTGCGCATACCGCGGCTATCATGTCGGCGGGCATTTTGAGTTCGCCGGGAACGCCTT
>OKXB01001033.1_pt1 | contig 30081 bp, 32 predicted proteins | sample 1601731 | NCBI WGS metagenome assembly OKXB01 (sample SAMN04414077, study PRJEB24778) | human gut metagenome | material: faecal | host: Homo sapiens
ACTTGCATGTGTTAAGCACGCCGCCAGCGTTCATCCTGAGCCAGGATCAAACTCTTATGTTAAAGTTTTGTTCCTAGCCAGTTCTTCTGGCTAACTCCGGTTTTTCTAAACCGGCAAAATCAAGTTCATTATCTCGTCAGTTCGCGTTGTCTTTTCGCTTCGCGAAAACCGCTCCATTCTTCGCTATTCAGCGCCTCCCGCAACCTTCGGTCACATGGTCGCGCTTCATAATCAGCTCAGAACTACTCTGACAGAATTGACTATGGGTTGTGTTTATTCATATCCATTGTTCAGTTTTCAAGGATCAATCTGCTTTTTCAGCAGCGAAGACTATTTTATCAAATCTTCATTTTCTTGTCAAGTATTATTTTTCATACCTGATTCGATTTTGTTTGCTGTTTTTCGACAGCGAATGATATTTTATCAAGTATCATTCAGTTTGTCAAGCACTTTTTTATTTATTTTTCTGTGCTTGTTTTCGCTGTTTATGTCAGCGGATACTAGTATATCATCCGTAGTCCCGCTTGTCAATGTTTTTCTTTTCAAACATTCGCTGTTGACCAATGCCTATACTCTTTTTCCGACTGCTTTCGTGCAGCGACATTTACTTATTATACACGCTTAACAGAAAATGTCAACACCTTTTTTCACCTTTTTTCGATATTTTTTCCTCCCCCTCAAAAAAAGGAAAAGGCAGCCTTTTTTCCTTGGAATCAAAGCTGCCTTTTTCATAATAATACCTTTTTTAGTCACACTTATTTGTCTTGTTTGTTTTATTGGTTTTATTTGTCTTTTCGTTTTTGCCGGTATCAATGCTGTATTCCTGTGCAAATTCTGTTCTGTTCATGCCCTTCTGGTTGTTCTTTTCCGTTTTGTTTGTTTTGTTATTGTTTTTGTCCATGACTATGACCTCCTGTCATTCTTCTTTTTTCTCGGCGAGCATCTCTCGCAGTCATAGTATGTCTCGTCTTTCTCATTTTATTCGTTTTCCTTTTATTAGGATTTTTTTCTGTTTCTTCTTTATTATATAACAAAAAAGAGGGTTGCCCCTCTCCTTGTCGAAATCTCATTTTTAATTGTCTTTTGTTTCGATGCACTGCTCCTTATGGAACACCTTAGACAAATCCGTATTGCCGACATTATTCTTCATCGCGGTATCCGCCTGCACATTCTGCATACGATAATAATCCATCACGCCAAGATTGCCACTGCGCAGTGCTTCTGCCATCGCACGAGGAACCTCTGCCTCCGCCTCTACAACCTTCGCCTTCATGTGTTCTACCTCTGCCTTCATTTCCTGCTCCTTGGCAATCGCTGTCGCGCGGCGTTCTTCCGCCTTCGCCTGCGCAATCTGCTTGTCCGCTTCCGCCTGCTGAATCTGCAGGTGTGCGCCGATGTTTCTGCCAATATCCACATCTGCAATATCAATAGACAGAATCTCAAACGCAGTACCGTTATCCAGACCCTTTGACAAAACTGTTCTGGAAATCAGATCGGGGTTTTCCAATACACTCTTATGACTCTGAGAAGAACCAACCGTTGTAACAATACCCTCGCCAACTCTGGCAATAATCGTTTCTTCGCCTGCACCGCCGACCAGTCTGCTCAGATTCGCTCTCACTGTTACCTTCGCAATCACCTTCACCTCGATACCATCAATCGCAACGGCAGAAATCCAAGGTGTTTCGATAATCTTAGGTGTTACGCTCATTTTTACAGCTTCAAAAACATTCCGCCCTGCCAGGTCAATCGCTGCCGCACGTTCAAAGGAAAGATCCAGATTTGCTCTGTGCGCCGCAATCAAAGCATCTACAACGTTATCCACACGACCGCCGGAAAGCAGATGGGATTCCAGCTGATTTGCGTTAACATCCATCCCGGCTTTCTGTGCTTTGATTAAAGGGCGAATAATCTTATCCGCACGCACCCGACGCAGACGCATCCCGACCAGCGAAAAAATATTTACCCTAACGCCTGCGGAAATCGCGGAAATCCATAACCCCAAGGGAACAAAACTCAAGAAAATCCCCACTATCACCAGAAGGACAATCAGCGGAATAATAAAACCAAAAATTTCAAAAAACATCTCATACGCCTCCTTTTATGCTTCGCATACCTTTACAATCACAGTTTTCCCCGTGATTTGCACAACCTGCACCTTTTTGTCTCTGTCAATAAAATCACCCTGCGAACAGACATCAACCATCTTCCCGTCAATCTCTGCCACGCCAAAGGGACGCAGCGTCGAATGTGTCACACCTGTCTGTCCCAGCAGTCCCTGCAGAACATTTTCATCAAAGTCCTTCGCTTCCTGCTTATCCTTTAATACAATCTTATTGTACAGTCCACTTTGCTTTGCCAGAAATACCATTGCAAAAAATACAACCACAACTGCAACCAGCATGATTAAAAATAGAATCAATCCGTAAATCTTAAACGTCAGCGCAAGCGAACCGAAAAGGGAGATTGTACCCAAAATGCCAAACAGACCAAACCCCGGCATTAGAATCTCTGCAAAAAGCATCACTAAACCGAGAACCGCCAAAACAACAATCCATGGAAACATTTCTTCAACCTCCTTTATGCAGTTTTTTACCCTATCTAGGCAAAGTATATTCGCATAGAGCAAATATGCCCTTCTTGACTTTATAGTATCATAAAAAGTAATTCGCTTGCAACGGATTTTAAAAACTGTAAGATTTTCTTAAGAATTTTCTCACAAACCGTTGATTTTACAGCGTTTCATTAAGGTTTTTGAGGCTGAAATGTATGAATAATATATGAATGACTCACACTTTTCAGCCTCTTTCAACCCTCAAGTGACCTTTAAACACGAATTGGTTGATACGTCAATTTCAAAAAACTTACTCCTCAACCAGAATCTCCTCGAACGAATGTTTTGTGAACTGTTTCCAAATGAACATTCATTCGTTTAGGCAATATCCATCAATCGCCGAAAATATGTTTGATACCCAAATCAGTCAGAAATTCTGTTTCTTTTTTCTGAATCGATTCAGCTTTATCCAACGCTGATGTCATGTCACCGTTACATTTTGCATCCGGTATACGCTGCACCGCTTTTGCAGTGGCTTCGGACAAAATATAAGTTGCATGACAATCTTGCATAATAAGCATCATAAGCCGCTCGGTATTCTTCTCGCGTTCCTCTATTTCCGCTTCTCGTTTTTCTTCACGTTTACGAGCTTCTGCTTCACGCACTTTATCTCTTTTTTCGATATAGCGTTTGAAGTACCATATAAAGACACCGAATATCGCTGATGGAACCCCGGCAGCCATACATAACTCGCCTACTGTCATAGCATTAAGCGATCGGATCGCCGTTTGCATCCAGACCCAATGCAGTCAGGCATTCCATTACTTTAACTCTGTATTTTTTAGGTACCAGAGGCAAAGTTTTATTATTTTCATCACAGGTTCTCATATCGTTCATAACCAGTGCCAGATACATATCAATCATTTTCATATCTCCTCTCCATATGTAGATAACAAAAGTAAGAATATCAACCAATCTTCTTACCATTAGCGTCACGTCCATCTTTTTCCAGCATAGCCAGAACTGCTGCCAGATGTCTGTTAGGAACCATAGGCAGAGTTTTATTATTTTCATCGCAGGTTCTCATACTGTTGATTACCAGTTCGAAATATACCTTATCCATACCCATACCCATCATTCAGCACCTCCCAATTCCAAGATTGCTTCATAAATAGTTGCCTGCACATCCATGTTTCTCAAATCTTTTTCCAGAGATTCTTCATACTGATCAGCCATTGCAGCCATAATGGTAAGCTGTGCAGTCTGAATTTTATCAAGCTGTGTGGGCTGAGGAGTTTCTGGTTCGGGGGCGGGTTCTGCGACGTATTCCTCCCATTCCGAAGTTGTATAGTTCCAACGTTTGTTATCGACAGTAAAATCATCCATAACAAAAATCATATTCTCGTTATAAACAGCCTCTGACAAAAAGCTCTCACCAACAGGATACCCGAATCCATCGTCTTTTTTTTTAAGAGTAATATATCTAAATATCATCTCTATCCTCCTTTACACATTACCAGAATTCGATGATTTGATAGTGTATCGTAGTGCTATCCGTGCTATCTGTACTCGTACTGCGTGAACCGATTACTAATTCATTTTTTTCTACTCTATCGACATATAATACAGATGGTATACTACTATCTAAAAAAACCATTGTCTTTAAAGGATTAACTGCCCCTATCTTTACACTAAGATTTTTAAGATAGCCAGGCGTACCACTAATGCGACCTCTCTGAATGCTTTTTACAATCTTTCGTCCATTATCGTATTCTTCTTCAACAAATGCTCGAATATAGTTGCAAACCTCGCCTGTTGTGGAAATAGTAACTGGCACACCCTCATATACTTGAATAATTGAATATTTGACATTATTACATTCTTTGAAAAGCAGTTCGTTACCATTACTTTTTGCCGTTGTAGAAGCACTATCATAGTCATAGCAGATAATCATCATATATCCCGATTTATCTGGAATAAAACTTTCACATGTAATCGTTACATTTTTACCCCCGCTAAGCGATTTAGATACAACTACATGTTGGATTTTGTTGTAATATATATATGATACACTTCCATTCTTAACTTGGAATTTAACATTCTGTCCCTTCTTTAAATTTAGAAAGAATCTGTGATTGTAAGAGTATCTGCTATTATAACTATCTTCAAAAGCTTTATTATCGTTTACAAGCACTCTTCTATATGAACTGCTACCGCCCACAGGCATTTCAAACATATAAAAGCCATCTTCAATCACATTATATTCATATGCTGTGACATATTCAGTGTTTGAGCTAGATACTCTAGATGTCATAAGCTTTACTTGCGATCCTATGAAATCGGCACTTGCTGCGCATCCTTTTACAGTGTCGTTTAAGAAGTTATTAAAATTGTCAAGGAAACTTTTCATTGTATTCTCACCTCCTTGTTTTTTAAATAGCCGTGAATTTCTGTACCGCCAGATAACCATCTCCATTTTCGGTAAATGTAGAAGGTGCCATAGTAAATGCATTTACATTAGATTTAGTTACAGATTGAACTCGTCCATTTTCACCTCTGCTATTAACAAGTTCTTTACCATCATAATATATATTTTCCGTTGCGCCGCCACTATAATATCCGCACGCACAAGCTAAGAACGCGTTAGGTGCTGCCCCAACTGTTGCTATACTATTTGCTTGTGCGACACCATCATAACTACCGACTTGCTTATTTTCGAATAAGCTTGGTGCAGACGTTAATGTGTCGTACAGCTTAATGATATAATCTTGAGAAGAATTTATTGTTTTCAACATAATAAATAATCCTTCTGTATTTTTATATTGTTTTGCAATAGCATTCATAGCTGTAGAGCTTGCCAGAATAGCATTCATAGCTGTAGAGCTTGCCAGAATAGCATTCATAGCTGTTAAAGGTCTCAAAGCCTTTGCTCCAGCGACATCCATATCATAGGATGCTGCTAGAAAAGCACCCGCATATCCATTATCGATACACCAGTTGGATGCCTCATCCAAAATACTTTTATCATGAATACATAACGCCCCATCCTTATATAATTCGTGGAGCTTGTTTTTATCCTGATAAACATAGCTCTCTTCGCCGTAAAACTTATAATCGTTCAACCAGATGATGTGATTGATAGGAATTTGGGAATCAGTATTTAGCGCAAGTTTAAGTTCGTCAGTCACATAATCCGCTTCGGGAAAACCCATATTTCTCCCTCCTTTAAACTACTTTCTTTACAACTTCAGTCCAAACCTTACTCGAATCTCGTGTGATCTGAACCGTATATTTTTCTTTGACTGTAGCACCGTCATCTGCATAGAAAATATAAGTCTCGGTATACGTATAATTTCCAGAATCCAGTGTTACCTTTTTCGCCTTTAACTTACCGCTGGCAGTATCCGTAATCGTCTGAATGATTTCTCCTGCAGAATTCTTAGGATTCGTAGTGAATGTGCATCCGGGCCAAGATATCTTATTATCGAAATCTACTGACCCAGCGTTGCCCTCCACTGCTTTAGATAATTCTTCCACAGCATCCGCCAATGGTATGAAAAGCGAGTTGATATAGCTAACTAAGCTCACCACGCTGCTCTTCAAATGATTCAGCGTAGGGTACTTACTCATGAGATCACCTCCGTATCATAATTAAAAAAGAGACGAATCTATTAAATCCGTCCCCATTTTGAAAGAGGTAATTGTTATACTGTGGGAATTACTTCTGCAAGCATTTCTTCCACTTCTGCATCCGTTGCAATCGCGCCTTTGATTACATCGGAAGGCAGCTCATAGACTTTTACTTCGCTACCATTTACCTTCATATAGCCGTTTTTAGTGGATGCTTCTGTCTTTGTTGCTCCTGTGGCAATACCAAGAAGTTTAGCCGCTTCTGCATCCGTCATCAAACGCTGCCCGTCAGCTTTATCGACTTTCCCCTCCAAAGCTTTATTCATCGCATCCACTTTTGCATAGTCGCCAATTCCAATAGCTGCGATAGCTTCAGCAACATAGTCAATAACAGTAGTGGACTTAATACCATCAGGCAAACTCCCAATCAGTTTCTTCACGTTGGTGATGTCTTCAGTATTTGCAGCAATGTTAGCGGTCATTGTTGCTGCTTCAGGACCATGCTTAGCAACATAATCAACAAGTTCTTTGAATGTATCGATTTCTCCATTATCGGAAATCCTTGTAGCGAAATCATTGATTGCTGCATCAACAATCTTTTTCACAGAACCATCACCAGCACCTGTCAGCGTTTCCACCGAGGATTGCAGTGCCGTCAAATCAGATGCTTCCGCTTTATTATTGATTTTTGTTTTTAACGCAGCTTCCAAATCGCTTTCAGACACGTTAGCTTTGTATGCCAGTGCAGCTAAACCCTTTACACTAACTTCCATATTGTTCACACTGATAGTACCGTTGGATTTGCCAGCAGTAATCAGAATATCCACCAACTTATCAGCAATTGTCAGCGCAGTGCCATTCACCTTTACACCTTCCAGAACATTTGCCTGGCCGCCTGTCACTTCGAGCAAATCGATTCTATCCGCCAAATCTGTTACAGATTTCTTAGTGGCATATTTCGCTTCGGCACGCAAAGCCATCGCTTTTAGATGACCGACTTTAGAAACTTTTGTCACGTCATAGCTCATAAAATATCACCTCAATTTTCATTTGTACCAAATACTTCATCCAACATTTCTTCAATCTCAGTATCAGTAGCAATCATTACATCGACTGTTTCTCTTGTAATTGTCTCGGCATCCGACTCAGTAAGATTGTGGATTCCAAGTTCTTCCAAAGAAACATCTCCAATAAGTTGAGTCCCGTTGATAAGAGGTAGGTTCTTCAGCCTCTCATAATCGTTTGCCGGGGTTGCTTTAGGAATTATCAGATTGCCGCTTAACGATTTTTCGGAAGTAGATGGTCCTCGAATGTTCAAGGCGGCTTTAGAAGACTGCTTTGCCGCAAGAGTTGCGTGTGTTGTTAACATCAATACACCTCCTCGAGGATAGTGAAATCTGCTCTCGGAATAATTGTATCAACAAAACCTTCTGCTGTTGTCAGTTCGATATCGTATTTGTATCTGCCATGGTATTCTCCGCATGGGAGATTCTTTGTATCTTTTGGCTCGATTACCAACTGCAATGTATCGATCGGAATATCTTTCACCAATAATGGCTCAGAATCATCGTATCGTTTCTTCAATGCAAAGCGAATTCGATCTCCTTCTTTTGGAACATATGGAGCATCTTCCTGATCAAAGAATTTCAAATCCAGTATAACAGTATCGCCCTTAATCATAGTAATGGCGTTGTTTTTATCCACTTCATACATATAGCAACGCCTCCTTACTCAGCAGGTTTAACCGTTTTCTCGTAAGATTCGGTGATCAGTTTGCCGCCTTCGACAGTCTCAATCTTTGTGGTCTTTGTGTAATTGTAATTGCCGTTATTTGGAACAATCTGAGTTGTGATAATCTTACCGTTATCCGTAGCTTTGAATGTGGTGGTGGAAACAGCTTCAGAAGATGTCTCAACGATAGAACTCGTTTTCCCATCAGAATTTTTATTGATCTTGGTTGTCTTATCTACTAAACTGTAGTATCTTTCAAACGCCACTTTTGTAGCAGTATCCACCTGATTCTGCAAATTACCAGCTGCATCTTCAGATAGGTTCCCTTTGATTGTTTCAAACCAGAGAGTGAAATCAGATTCGCTTGCTCTTCTGAAATCAACAAATCCAGAACGTGTTAATTCCAAATCACTCTTATAAGCAGCAATCCAGGAAGCCATTTCATTTGTAAATCTATCTCTAGTAGTTTGAGACCAAGTATCATTGTCATTCTCGATCGCAGTTTTCCATTCGCTCCATTGCGTATCCCATTTTGCAATCAAAGCATCTGCATTCATCGACTGCATGATACCGGTTACAAACGGACACTCTGATGTTCCGACCATATTTGTGATGTTTGCCTGTGTGATGCCATCAGCAGTACCAGCAACATAAATATAAGCCAGTGGATACTGATAACAGTTATTCTCTTTGGACAATACAGGACGCTGCGGTTCAGATGCTTCCTCACCCTTTACAATCTTAACATCGTTTTTTCGAACGTTATCGTTGGTGTTAACTTCAATAACTACAGCATCGATTCGATTAAGAAGAATATCACATTCACTCAGTCTTAAAGGAAGGATTGCATCGTTATAGATCCATGTATTATTGAACCATGCTCTGCCAATACCAACATTAACCACTCTTTCGCTGGATGCTTCTACAATGAAAGCTGAGCCAATGGACATGAATACGCCGTCTTTAATGAGACCATCAAATAATCGGCTAATATCCATCGCATTGTATTTTCTATCTCCATTCAGAGAGTTATAAAAGCCATATGTTAAAGCCATTTTGAATTTCCTCCTTCCTTTATATCACTGTTTCAAATGTCGGATAAATTTTATTTTCTTCGAGTGTTTGAGATGTCACAACTTCAACAACTCGTGTTTTTGCTTCAACCTCGTATTCGTTTACAACCTGCACAATATCGCCAATGAAGAAATCTTCGCCATACACATACAATTGTGTGGATTCAACCTCTCCCTCAAATGTTTTTGTAATGGTATTTTTGGTAAGCTCCACTTTACCAGTCTCTTTCATCTTGGATGTGACATCAGATTCATCAGAAGAAACGCTTGACGATACATACAGTTCTCTACGTTCGAGGTTAGTTTTAGCGCCACCCTCCGCTTCTACAACTACTGTTTTTCTCTTATCCTCTTTACCATCGACAACCAGTGCAACTGTTTTTAAAGTCTTATTTGACTCAAGATAATTGCTGTTTATGATGTTATCGAATTTTGGGGAGAACAAGACATAAGGAACTTCGTTCTGATTATAAGAACGATCAACACCCGCGTACAGTTTGAATATGAACTGGTTCTTGTCGTTTATCACAACTTTGAAGCCCACACTGTTAGTTTTGCAGAGTGTTTGAATCACTTCATATAGATTATCGCCATCATATTCTGCTTCCACAGTCAGTTTTGTAATCTGCTCATCAGCAGACCGTTCGAATAAGAAGTTTTCTATCTTTCTCTCTTGGATTGTTGGAGAGATGACATTCTCATTCAATAATTTTTCTATACCGTCTTGTAGATTTCCGGTAAGAACTGTAGGATTCCATACGATTCTACGCTCAAGAATAGATTCTAAAGACCGTCCTGTAACAGAGAACAACGTCCCTTTATCCTGATCAGAGGAAATTTCCAAATCTTCAATAATCATCACAGTATCAGAATCTTTAGACCAGAGATAGTTTTCTTTTTCGAATGTTTTCAGCAACTCTATACTTGCTGGCGATGATATCTCGAAATCACCACATTCGTAATATCGTTCAGTCCATAGTAGCGACTCGAATATATCGAGGAGGTGTATGGCCTGCATGTCTTTATTTAAAACATAAAGCTCCATAGTTATACCCCCTCGTACACAATTCGATTCTCGATTCTAAACTGCAAATTAGATCCACCGTCATCGGCTGTATAACCGATAATATTATCCCCATGTGTCAGCGTCAGCCAGGTAGACTCTCTATCGATACAGTTGAGGATATTCGTTTCTTTTCCTTCTCTCAGAAGTTTGATGTACTTATCCCCTTTAATTGTTGAAATGGTTACCTCGTCACCTTGGATGAATTCTGAGCCAGTCATAACCTTCAATCGCTCTGTATTGATCTTAAAGAACTCTCGTGTCCTTACGTTATAAATGGATAGATTATCCACCTTGCCAGTAAAATAGACTCGAATGACTACACCAATATCGGCATCCCCAGAATAATTGATAACCCGTTCTGTCGAGTATGTAACAATACCAAACTCGATTAAGGATTCTGTACAGGATTCGTTGGAGAAAGGAAATTCAAAGTTGTTGTCAACGCCATAGAAAACGGTGATGTTGTTTCCTTTCTCACCTGCGGAATAGAAGTACGGGTCGGAACAGATTATAGAAATTTGAGTAGACTCATTTTTGCTGAAAATATCAGGTTCGTTAGTTTCAACATAGCCTTCTATTTCCGCAATTCTCTTATCTGTTTCGATCAGTAACTTCACTTTCTTTCTGATTGGGAAGTATTTGTATGTGAGTAATCGTGTCTCTTCAATCGTCGGATTTGGCAGGAATTGAAGTTTTAACACAATATTTCTTTCTCCCAATCTTGCAGAGTTAAATATAGACCCATCGCTTGTGGCAATACTCGTACATTTAATCTCTGCCTTTACCGGTCCTAAACCGGTAATACTGGTGACAATCAGCCCCGTTTTTTCAGGGGCTGTCAATTCCATTTTCAGTTTTTCTCCTTGTGGATTTGTCACCGTAATCGATTTAATCATACGCCTTTCACCGTTCCTTTCGCTGCAGAGAACAGATTCTTGGTCTGTCTATAGATTTCACCCCTAGACAGCGCCTTCGGCGAATAATTGTTCTGTTCAAAATTGTTGATAATTGTTTCTCCATTTTGACGGTTTCTTTCATTGCTCGCTGTTTGTTTTGCAGCCAAAGAGTTATTGACAGATCTTTGGGTGGAAACTGCCAGACCCGATGTCTGATTGCCGGATAACAAAGAACCAATCAATGCCGCGCTCTCCTCAACATTTGTCAAATCAACAATCGGACAAATAGTAGGGTTTATATCGAAGTCACCATCAACCGCCGTTGCAATTTTAGACATTGCTTTCTTCATACCCGAAAGCGCATCTCCTGCAACGTCCTTAACTGCAGATACCACAACATGGGTGTTCTTGATAAATCCTTTTGCAAAACCCGCATCGGACCAAACGCCAAGAGACTCAAACATGCCGGAAGGAGAATTGATGTCCAGTGCCTTCTTTGCTGCTTTATACGCCTCTAGTGCAACATCCACTGCCGCATAGATTACACCACTCTTACCGCTACGAATACCAGATTCGAGACCAGCTGTAACGTCCTCGCCGATTTCAGAACCATTCTTACGGCTCAGTTTCTCTCCGAACTTCTTGAGTGTCTGAATTGCCACGTTTCCAGCTTTTTCGAGAAGTGTTTCTTTTTTGTTCTCGATACCTTGTTCAAGTCCACCTGTCATGCTGGCACCGAGTTCTGTAGCACCTTCAACAAGTGCTGCACTGTTTGTCGCATCAATGCCGACAGAAGCATTCGCAGCTCTGTTCCACGTATCGACAAACGATTTCATAATATCGTCCGCCGCATCGTTAGGCAGCTTCAATGCGCTTACATACATTTGGTTGAAAGCTTCGATATCTTCCGGTGTAAAAGTCATAAACGCATTAAGGTATTCCTGAGAGGACGTACCCATAGATGCGAGTTTTTCGATAATACGCTGGTCCAAACCTGTAGTAAGTAACGTGCCGATATCGCTTTGCCATTTCTCCAGATTTGTGAAGCTGTCCTTCATACCGTCAAGAAGCTTCTTACCAGACAGTATTCCTGTCTTTTCGAAATACTCGCTTGCACGGCTCAGCTGCTGACTTGTCATCTTAGAGAAAGCGTCTATGTAAGATGCTCCAGATGCACCCATTTCCTTGAGCTTATCGAGAAGTCCAGAACTCAGGCTCTCGTTCTGACTAAGTTTATCGAGACTTTTCATCATCTTCTCCACACCCTTAACCTGAGACTTCATGTTATCAAGAATACTCTTCGGAGTAACCTCCTCGTCGAGTTTAAATTCTTTAAACAAATCAATCCCCGTGTCCAGTTTGATTTTGGAGAAGTCCAAGCCTTCTTCAAACGTCTTCTTGACGTTATCCCGCAGATCGGTATAAATCTTTTTGGCATTGGTACACATCGTTTCGAGGTGTTTCTCGATTTCTTCTGTTTTAGACTCCACAGATTTTTCGATTTCTTCCAAATCAGATTTAACCTGCTTCTTTTCATCCTCGGAAAGTTTGATTCGTCCTTTTACAGCATCCTCAGCTTTCTTTTGGATTTCATCTCTTTTCTTTGTGAGTTCTTCCAGTTCCGCCTGATATTTCTTCAGGTTTTCGGTATCTGTTTCATACTGTTCGGATTCTTTATAACGCTGCTGCATATACTTCTGCAGAGCCGTTACGGCTTCGTATGTTTTCTTGGTATCGGTTTTCTGCTTCTTTTTCAGATTTTCAAGAGCTTCGGCTAATGTATTAGCACTCTTTGTAGCGGATTTGGCAGAACTACTATATCCGCCAAGACCGCTCGTTGCAGACTTCGTAGCGTTGTTTACATTGTTCATGGCAGACGCAATACCTTCGGTAGACGCAGCATTTGAAGTGAGGTTCTCTCCAAGAGAATCAGCTATGTCGGAAATAGAACCATCATTGAAATCAAGAGAAATATCACCGAACATTGTTTTCAGTTCCGGAACATAATCGTACAACGAAGAAAGTATAGAATCTCCAAATGCAGATGTTGCATCCGCACCTTTCTTCTGGATAGTGGTTTTAAAGCCGTCCAATGTGCCAAGAACGTTGTCTTTCATGCCGCCAGATACTGTGTTCTTCAGTTCCCCAAATTTGGATTTTGCACCGTTTACATAGCCTTTTACTGTCTGCAAGCCTCTCACAAAAGCTTCCCGGCTTGGCGAATGAATATCTAAGGTCTTATCCATGCTATCCAAAGCAGTTTTGCCCAATTCTTTGCCGACTTTTTTGACATCGCCTTTTTTACTCTTCATACCGTTAATGAACCCCTTAATGAGGTATTGTCCAGTAGAATAGTAATTGTTGTAGAACTTCGTTGTTTCAAACCATGCCGTACGAGAAAGTTTGTGCATTGCCTCTTTCGCATTGCCGCTCATCGCATTCATCCCAAGAATCAAGTTAGAAATAACCGTTTGTCCCGCCATTTTGAACATGATAGAATTACTGCTTAAACCTGCGTTAATCGCAAAAACCAGATTATTCATAGACGCTCTAACCTGCGGTGTAGAGTTTCTAATCGTATCAACAAAAGCCTGAATTGCCTGAGATGCCATGTTCGAGAACGTTACTTTGAAGGAACTTACCGTCCCGGGATCCAATTTCCCAATTTGTTTAACAGCAGAAGTCAGTTGGTTAACGCCACTGAGTACACCTGTAAGCTGTTCAGCGTTTATGCCTTTTACATTCCCGTAGAATGTTTTCAGTGTTTCGCTGAATTTAACAAGCTGCTCGCCAAAAGTGCTCAGATTAACTTCTCCGGAGAACAGGTTCTTACTGGAGGAAATCATCTTATCGAGAGCTGTGAAGGAAGATACAATTTCGGTCGTAGCTGTTGCTGCTTCTGCACCATTTGCAGGGACAGCTTCGGCGTAGTTAGAAAATGCTTCAGCGAATGTTTTCAGCTGGAATCCGAACGATCGGATATCGTTGTTATCGAACCATTCTTTCACCTTCTCAAGCTTCGACATTTTCTTACCCATCGACGAAACAGACTCAACGGTATTTGTGAGTCCTGTGAAATCCATTCCTGCCATAGAGCTCAAAGTGGATTCCAAGCCTCCAAGCCTTGTTAAGAAACCACCGCCTGTGAGTTCTAACAAAATACCTGTAAGATACCCTGTCCCAGTCAAAGCCTTATCATCAATCAGTCTTACACTTTCGATAAACCCAGACAAACTCTCGCCAAAAGCAGATAGGTTATTGCCCACTTCAACAAGCCCTGCTGTCAAGGAAGTAAGTGCTGTTGTCACAATGCCTGCTAAGGTTTCAACGATACCATTTACGACTTTTTGAATGATGCTCAGTCCACGGTCGATAGCTGATTCTGCACCTTCAGGTAAAATTTCGCCTAAAATATAAGAAATTGCACCAATTGCGCCAATAATTATTGCCACTATGCCAAGCATTTTAAGCAATGCGAAAGCTGCAGTAGAACCAACTTCAGCCGCGGGTGCAATATTGCTTAGTATTGCAATAGCTACAGACATAGATAACAGTAATAAGCAAATCGAACCTACGGTTTCTATAGATGCAGAAATTTCTAATTTATCAAGAGCAACTAAGATAATCCCAATCAGCCCAACAAACAGAGTCATAGAGCCAACAGCATTCAATGCGTTTTTAAACAAATCTTTAGTGTTTTTAATTGTATCAAGTGCTTTAATCAGCAGTGTGAACACCCCGATAATACCGGTAACAGCCGCCGTTGCCAGAACCAACTGTTGAGGATCTAACATTGCCAAAACACCGATGGATGCCACAAGCTCAGCAATAATCAGTGCAATAATAACCAAGGTTGCTTTTATGTCTTCAGCTTTTTCCGTAGCTCTAACAAGGCCAGACATAGCGTCCATGATAACTATGATAGCCGCCACTGCTTTCACAATACCAAAGAAATCGACATGAGCCATAATAGCAACTACAGCTGCCAATATCACCATTGCGGCACCCATTTGAATCAACGTAGCACCTGCTTTTGCCGCATGTTCGCCTGCTTTAGAAGTTGCTTCAATAAGGAATTTCATAGCATAGATAAGTGCAGATGCTCCTGCCACAGATTTGATAAGGGATGGAATGTCAAAGTCAGCCAATATTTTAAGCGTGCTTCCCATCAATCGTAATCCAACACCCATACCAAGTAACATAACGCCAGCATCCGCAGCATATTTTCCTGCAAGTTTCGTAGCCGCAAATGCTCCAGCAAGAGTCCCGAACACAAGCGTAAGTTTTCCGAGAGCGCCCAATGTAAGGTTGAAATCGTAATTGCAAATATAATCCAACGAATGAAGAAATGCCACGATTCCCGCCGATAGAAGAAGAACACCTGCCGCAGAACCAAGCGTAAGATTCCCCATCATCCAGCTAATTGCTCCCAGTGTTACAAGAATTGTCCCGAATGTATCAAGACTATTTCTAACTGCCTCCATATCAACTGTTGTTAATTTATCGAGTGCATATACCATCAACAATACGGATGCCGAGAACGAAACAAGGAATATAGAATTTGCAGATAATGCCGGCGCATACTTTGCAAGTAATACTGCAAACGCTGCCATAACAACCATGATACCGATTAGTCCGGTAAAGCTTTGACCGATTTTCGCACTGTCAATGCCTTCGATAATTTTCATACAAGCAGTAAGAATCAGAAGTCCCCCTGCAAAAGAAAGCATTGTTACAACGAACTTATCGATATTGCCGAAACTGCTTACATATTTCGTAAATGCTGCAAGTGCTGCACCGAGAGTTCCAAGAACAAGAGCTGCCACAAGCATATCTTTTTTGTTGATAGATTTAGACAGAATAATCAAAGATCCAGCCAAAATTGCAATAGCCAAGGCTGCCGAAGTTAAAGCCGAAGCTTTCACAGAAAATGCAAACGATTTTAACACCTGAGAAAGACTCCCCATTATACCAGAGAAGGATGCAATCGGTTTTGTTACGTTGTTGATTGCGATGTTGATTTTTCTCAAGAACCAGATTAAGGCTACGCCAAATCCAACAGCAAATACCTCAGCCGGCCCAATGCTATACAAAGCATTACTTACAACCTTCGCAAATCTTTGGAATTTGGTTTGGAGACCATCCACTGTCCCACCAGTCGTTTCAAAGCTATCCTTTACCGTATCTTTGAATTTGCCGGTCGCGTCAGAAATATTCCCAAACATTTCATCGATACCTTCGAAATGCTCCTTGATTTTCGAGCCAAAATCTTTGAATACCTCAGACACATTCTTAAGAGAAATTTCATCCAGATTCCGAATCGTATTGATGAATTCTCTTATGATATAAATACCGGCAGTTAAGAACTGTTTAATATTCGCGAACACCGTGGATACAACGCTGGCAAATGCAGACAAAATATTCTGAACAATTTCAAGCTGGAAGAATTCTTCAACCAACGTCACAACGATACTGATAGCATCTAAAAAACCACTGATAATTGCGCTTCCTACACTGATTACTTTGCTTATGAATACTGTCAATATACCAACTACCACGCTCAAAGATTTTTTGAGAATTTCGTTCTCTGTCACCCATTTTCTGAAAGCAAGAATGACCACAGACAGCTTATCACTAATGTCAAATATAATTTGTGCAAGAATAGTAATAACAACCACTGCTGCCTTAATAGCAATTTTCAATCCTGTTCCAATGATTGTCGTTATGCCTTTTATAACCGCAAAGAATGCCTCAAAAGTTTTTTGAACTTTCGGCATGTTCCTTTTTGTAAGCTCCTCGAATCCTTTTGTAACCATTTCGATTCTTTTACTCAACGTCGCTAATTGCTTACCATCCATTCTTGGAAATATCTCTCTGTATGCTGTTTTAACAGCAGATAGAACATTAGCTAGAGCATTAAAAGCATTGCTAAGAGCCTCAACGATGGCTGCTCGTCCACCAAACTCTTTCCACACTTTAAGGATTTCATTTCTCGCATTAGACGATGCATCAATAACTGAAGAAACTGTATTATAAATACCGGTCCACAACTTTACACCTTCGGTATAATCACCGAAAATAGTCTCCCATGTAGCCGCCCAACCAGATTGAGCAGCTTCTTTTAAAGAGTCACACATTTCGCTGAATGTTTTTACTTCCGTAGCAGCCTGAAAAGCTTTTTTACCAAGCTCAGTAGTTTCATCAGAATATTTGTTCAACGTTTTGATAAGAACCTCGGATGTCATCCATTGATTGCTAAGGGAGTCATTGAATCCTTTTGTAGATGTAAACAAATCAGATACTTTCCCATTCATATCTGTTGTTGTGGTCTTATATTGTTCTCCGACTTTAACAAGCGTTCCCATCTCTGTAGCTGTCTTTATGAGTTCATCTTTAAAAGCTACTGTGGCCATGTTTGCGTTTTCAATAGATTTCCAGTCGATCAGTTTTACTGAACCAACCGACAACGCCTGCGCAAAGTTATACATTGCTCGAGACGCTTCGTCAGCATTCGCACCGGAAATAGCAGCAACGTTACTTACACCCTGAATTGCTTTAACCGCATCTTTCAGATTAACGCCGGCGTTTGTGAATTTACCGATATTAGAAGTCATATCAGAAAAAGAATAAATTGTTCTATCTGAATATGCGTTCAACTCTTCCAGATACTTGTTGATCACTTCAAGTTTTTCACCAGTACCTGCCATAATCGTTTGAACCGATCGCATCTTAAGTTCGTACTCACTAAAACCAGTCGAAATAGGTTCTATCGTTAATGCATTTAGCATTCTCTTTCCGGCATTTACTGCGGAGTTCGTAATATTTGCAAGAGCTGTTACACCTATTACTTCCAAAGCAGAAAATTTTGCTTGTACTACATCAACACCAGAGCTAATCCCGGAAAAATCAATTTTCTTGATGTAATCTCCAATAGCTCCAAGTCCTTTTGCGGAGTTTGTAAAGTTTAATTTAGATTTGAGTTTTTCCAACGTAGACATTGTTGTGGATACGTTTGATTCAAATTGCTTGTTATCAAAGCGCATCTCGACAACTCTTTGATCAATTGTTGTGCTCATTTCTTAGTAACCTCCCTCCACGCCCGATTTGCAATTTCATCAAAAATAGGCTGGATAGCAGGATTGATGTAATCTCGCCCCTGTACCCAGCCTCCGGTGCCTGTCCCATGTCCATATTGCAAAATCACAGCAATGGGAACTCCATTTTGAATATTTGAATTGCAGAAGGAAATAACTGTAGAATCTTTTTCTTCTTGAATTTCGTAATACCAAGATGATGCAGTCTTACCGCTATCAATCGGTGTTGCAGACATTAGGGCTGCTACACCTTCTTGACCGTATGCGTTAAGATCAACTGCTCTAGCACCCTTTTGGGCATTTTTCAAAAATTTTTCTAAATTTGAAAAGCTGCCTCTGTGTCTGACACTAATCATTTGTTACACCTTCTTGCTCAATTTGGGCATTGCACCCTTATTGGATACTTCATAACCCATAGTAGGAGCGATATCACGAATGTATGGATACACCCTGCCGTTTTTTCGGATAGCATCTAATTCGACAATCTTTCCGTCAATTTCGAATTTTTCTTTTTTTACCACTTCGTCATCCTCCATTTCATAAGAGAACACACTCTCAACTAACAGCCAATGCGTAAACTTGTTATAGCTGAGCGGTACTTCCCGAACACCGTATTTGCTTCCGTCTGCTGCGATATAGTAAGGAATTCCATTCTTCATACCAGAATAAATCCCAATGTGACCGCACATCCAAACCAATGCTCCAATAGGAGCCTGTGCAATTGTACCGATCGGTTTTTTGATGTTCGCTTTCGCCATCCATTGACTCGAACCTAATGCGATGCCCGTAGCCCAGGAAATAAGACCTGAGCAGTCAACACAGACTTTGCCTACTTTTTTAATATCGCTGCGAGGAACAAATTTATCTCCATATTTCTTGTAAAGCTCGTTAAAATCGCTTTGGGACATTTTTCTGCCCTTCATGCCGTACACATAAGGTGTTCCGATTTTCACCCTCGCAAATTTAACGAGTTCAACTCCTGTCATCTTGTTAGCCATTCGTGTCACCTTCTTTAGCTTTCTGATACTGTGTGCCAAAATAGAAGACTACAACGATTTGGAAAATGTTAAGGAAGTCTTTGCCGTCGATTTTTCCAATAATGGATAAGGCAGCAAACACAACTGTCAGCATAAGTGTGACTAAGCTCTTAACTGTCAGCAAATTCTGAATCGTCACTTTCGTTGTTTCGTGTAACATCTTTTTCACCCCTTCTTCGTTCTTCAACCCTGCGATCTTGTAGTTCCACCCAGCGCTTATACATAGTAAGCAATCCACAGATACCTAATTCAGTACCAAATACGCGAAGAGCACTATCCACGATAGATGAGCTATCTACACCGCATTGCGCTTGTACCATCCCCCAAATTACGATACAAGTGCAAAATAAAAGTGACAGACAAACAATTACTGTCACAGTATTTGGTGTGATTCGAGGGCGGAAACGCCTTGCTTTTTTTCGATTTGTGTTGAACAAGCTTTATCACCCTCTTGTGTTAAATTTCTTTTTGCGAGCTGCATTCAATGCCGCCTGTCTACTTGCTATAGCTTTTTTGCTTTGCTTCTTTGGAGGTGCATTCTTAATGTTGCAAATACGAATCAAAGTAAGCAACTGATTTAAGTGCCACTTTCGGTACTCAGATGGAATCTGATGTGCAATCATCCAGTAATAAATCAGTTCAGCAGTAATGGGCTCTTTATTAGAACTCTGAGATTTATCTTCGTAGATAATTGTTGCCGTCATAGGGTTATCGATATAATCCTTAATATCTCTTAAGTTCTCATGAGACAAGCGCGTATACACCTCGTCTTTTACGCCTTGTGTTAACGTCATACACTTAACATAATCAAGGATCTCTTCATTTGTTTTGTCTTTCGTGGAAAGAAATGGTCTATGCCATTTTGATTCCCATTTCGAAAGAGAGACAAGAGAATGCTCTAATCTCAATGTCTGTTCTTTCGTCTTGGGCACGAACAGTTCGTTTTTTTCATCCCAATATTCTATAGCCGGAACAATAATTTCGAGCATCTCTTATCCTCCATTGTTTTCATAGTTACTGATTGACAGTTTCGGGCAGTTCTTTTGCAATCTGCTTAGAAATGTCAGAAGGAAGGATGTGATTAACGAATTCTGCCGCAGCCTTGTCATCTGTAGCCAGTTCCATATACAGGATGTTATATGCTTCTGTCTGTTTGAAATTGTTAGACAGACGATAACCGTCTCTGTCCTCTTTGATAAACATTCTGCCGTCGGCGCTCTTTTCGCCATACGCAGCCAGAACAAGATCTTTGAAGATTTTAATCAAAGTAGGGAAATCTTTTGTTGCGATAATTTTATTCACCATCGCTGTATAACCGCCATGCACTCCAAGTTCCATTTCTGTAATTTCGGTTTCGTTCAGATTGAACCAGAAATCTTCTGTTCTTTCTACGCCGTTATAGTCTTTATAAGTGATTGTCTTTTTCAGCATGTGTTGTTCTCCTTTCAAATTAAAAGGAGTCGCCAGCTTACCTGAGTACGACTCCGAAAATTACTTACAAGTTATGTTATGATGCGTTTTCACGCTGCTACTGTTTTCATTATATCGATTACTTCAGAAGGTGCAGGCAGCTTGGCTTCTGTTGTGTCGTATCCGTACAGAATCTTTTCCAGTGCTTCCAACTTCTCAGGATTAGCTTTAGTGGAATCGATAACCAGGCAAGCAGTAGCTTTGAAGCCGGGTACATCCACTGGCGTTGTAGTAACTTCCCAGGACAATGCCATTGCCTCAGGAGATTCGTTAACTGTAGCATAACCCTTATCGGATACACCAGCCAGGCAGTTGTATACCAAATGCAGTTTATAACCCAGTTCTGTCCCATTCGTATCATTACCAATCTTTGTTCTATAGCAGATACCAAACTGTTTGCGCGCCTGCTGACTGATAGATACACCTTCTGCTGCTTCGCATTCGCCGAGGCATCTGCCAAATTCGTCAGGGTATGTGTATGCTTCAATAGTCATACCGAATTCCTCTGCGGATACCAGATTCAAGTATTTGAGGTTATCTGCGTAAACTGGAGATGCTTCCGCGCCAGAAGGAGATTCAGTAATGCCTGTCAGACCATTCCATGCAACACCTTTTCCATATTCGCCGCTATCCTGCATAGGATACAGAACCCCTCTGTCGACACCGGTTTCATAAAAACGTTCGCCGATCTTGTCCCATTCAAGTTTGAATTTTCCATTCATATTTTATTCCTCCTTAATAGTATAGAGTAAAAACTTCGTGATTCAGATTTTCCGCAGTGTAATGTCTATCATAACTACAGAACGGAAGTTCCATAATTTTCTGAATAAATACACTGTCTGGATTTGCATCTATCAAGACGATTTCGTATGCGGTCATGCTAGAATAAATTTTATTATTTGCGTATTTGGCATCGATATCTTTGCGATTATAGCGAATAGCGGGATAACGCATCTTGATAGAATCTGGAGGTTGATAATACACTTCTCTCGAACCAAGAATCCCCTCCAATTTTTTCTGCAAGAGGATTCTATCACCCATTGTAAATACCTCCAGTCGTTAGAATAAGTCGAGGGTGCTGAACTTCGACATTTGTAATCTTCCATTTAGCACCCGAATATTCTACATATTTCATTGCATAGAAATTTTCATATGCAAACTTGTCGGCTATAATACTGATTTCATTAGAGATGATGATATCATCATTAAGCTGTCCTGTAGATTGTAACCTTCGACTACTTCTACCAATTTCACCATAGTAAAATCGTTCCGTAATTTTGGGGATCCAGATTCCAGAACCCTCTGGTTCTTCTACAGTTTCAGCGTAACCGATTCTCCCATAGAATTTCCCCATTTTGAATTTTCTCCCTTATTCAGTAATTTCGTGATCGGTTGCGGCTTTTGCAACGGGAATTTCCAGAGCAATAGCAGACTTGATTTCTGTCAGTGCACCAGACAGACGTGTTTCCATCAGATATTTGTATTTATTGAAATCGATATCGAAATCATCAAAGTTTGTGATTTCACCGCCCTTTGTGCAGCCGAACTGATAGTTACCCATGTGAACGAAAATGCCCAGCAGTTTCTTTGTGTCGCCGGTGTCTGTTGTTCTTGTTTTACCCGCCATCTGTTCAACAGTTTCGATGGAGCCTACATTCAATGCTTTTGCCAGGTCGCTTTTGGAATCATAGATTCTTCTACCATTCATATCACGAGCCAGAAGCATTACATTCAGAACGTGAGGATCGCAGTAGAAATCAGGTGTGCCTTTGCCCTTATACTGTTCTCTGGAATACAATGCAGCAGCAACAACAGCCTCGGCATAGATATACTCTTCACCAAAGTTCGCATTTGTGTTGGTACCCTGCAGCTTCTTTTCCATTGCAGAAATGTCTACATCATAGTGGATCGTATACAGCTCATCATCATTCCATACAGAACGAATGTGATTTTCATGGATTTTATCTTTATCTGTATCTTCACGACCATCACCAATCAGTGCAGCCAGAGCAACGTCTTCTTCCAGATTATGTCTCATAACAGTTTTCTGGTATGCAACTACATCAAAATCTGTAATATCAGTGATGTCATCTCTATGCAGTTCGTCTCTGCGGTATACTGTCTGAGGATCTGTTGTTCTCATAATCAGTTTCAGATTCTTAGAAACTGTTTTCTTGTCGGTTCTGTTATTGTAGCCTTTCGCTCTGATTTCTTCAGCACGAGCATCTGCCTGTCTTGTACGAATACGGCTGATAGGGGATTTTCTAACCTTATTCATCATAGTGCCAATCCAAGACTGGTCTCTTTCCAGCAATTCGGGCGCACCAGGATGAACATCTTTAAAGTCAGGGAATAATTTTTCGATATCATCAATACCGTGTTTCAATTCGTTATTATGTTCGTCAGCATAAATAGCCATTGCTGTTTTCAGGCTGCCAACAGACGAAGACTTAGCAATATTCAAAATTTCAACCTGTGCAGAATGACTCAGTACATCTACATCGTTATTCTCTTTGTTGTCAAAAACGTTATGCTTCATAGTTTCATATCCTCCTTTATCGGAATGCTTGAGATTTTCCTCTTTCTTTTCTTCTTTTTCAGCCATCAATTCAGAAATCAGAATATACATGGCGTTCTGCTGTTTTTCGCTCATAGTGTTGATGATATCGATAACAGATTCCTTATCTTCTTTTTTCTCAGGAATGTTTTTCTTGTCTTCGGATTCTTTTTTTTCATCCTCAGATTTTTTCTCTTCTTCCTCTTCCTTATCATCTTTTGCAGAGTGATACAAAGAAATTTCTTCACCTGTATAGATGGTTGCCTCACCATCTTCGACATCTTCGCTGTGAGCAATAGGACAATCGATATATGCGCCGGGATTAGCTCCAGCCAATACAAGACTGACTTCCTTAATATCGCCGTGCATTACATCTCCGCCCCTTTGTGTCAACTGATTAGCCCAGATAGACATTGCGACAATGTCTCCATGAGCAACCATCATTTTGACGTTCTGCGCTCGTTCGGTATCATTAAAGAAACCCAAACCATAAACGCCCTCATCACGATTCTGCAGCAATACCTTACCTAAAACATTTTCAGAATCGTTGTGCTGATGATTCCATACCAGCGGTACGACATGACCGTCATTATGTTTGAATGCATCTCTTCTGATAGTTCTACCATCAGAGCATTTCAAATCATTACGTGTCACCCAACCACTGAAATCATATTTTTTCATTCAGAAGTTCCTCCTTTAATTTCGCGGTTGTCATTTCCACCGTTTTCTTCGACTACGCCATTTCCTGCATTGTTTTTACTGCCAGCCGGTGCACTCAGATTCTTGTTCCTCAGTTCATCTGCGTTAGGGTCGCTGGAAGGTCTCATCCCGACAATCTGTCTGATCTCATTAGAAGTCATAATCTCGTTTCGAGTAAACTTATCTGCAATTTCAGCCAGTTCGTTAACGGGTACAAGCTTAAATGGATCCCTAAAGAACATAATAGATTGTTTCTGGGACCGAGCCGTTTTTGTTAGAAACTTTCGTTTCATTTCGTCAACGATAGCAGCAACAATTGGTTCGATAGTTCTGTTATAATAATTCAGCATTGTTTTTTCGTCTGCAGATCCATCCAAAATCGACTGGGTGATACCTAACTGGCTGTATAGCATACTCGTTAGGTATTCAACTTGCTTCATAAGGTTGTTCTCTACAGAACGATTCAACTGCGTGATTCTTTCAGTACCATCCGTGTAGGCAATACCATACTTGGAACCCGAAAGCTGCTGTTCTATATCTTTTCGGCGGTTTTCCGCCTGTTGACGCCTTGCTTCTGTTTTAATCACATAAGGCAGCTGAATAATTAAATCCAGCTTACCAGAGCTACTTTGTTCGTCCACAACGTCAAGCAGATTCAGTTTTCGAATCAAACGCTGCAAAGTGGAGTTTGGTTCGTTAATAACCGCATACAATGGATTTTCAATAATAGCCACCATGCTCTTGGGTAACAACACATCCTCTTTTCTGCCTTCGTAATCGTTATAAAGACGAACCTTAACGTGTTTCGGATACCATTCCAAAATTTTACCGGTTCGTAATGTCTCGATTTTCCAAGAATCTGTAATAGCTGGATCGATGTCAGTATCCACTGGAACAATAGCCACAACGCCCTCGTCCATCATCGAAACCACAACATCCTGAAAGAATGCCCTCCCCGTTTGATCAATATTTGCTTCTATATCGAAACAATAATTTAAACTGGAATCTATTGTTTCTGTATACCGTCTGTTTTCATCCAGTCTAACGTGCTTGATATTGATAGCCGCCACATCGAGTGCGACTCGATTAAAAACCGAAGTAATGATAGAACGCTCATTGCCGCGACTCATTCTTGGGCGGTCTAGTCGATATGTATACCCGGGACCAACATCTACTCTGTAGGAATAAGGATTTCTATCAAGAAACGCATTCCACTTGTGTTTTAGCCAGGAGCCAAAATTCAACTCCATTTTGAAGTCTCACCTCCCGTTTTCAGACAATAAAAAAAAAGACCACGAGTCATTTAAAACTCGCAGTCTCTTTTTTTGATAGTTTATAAGAACTTGGCCAAAGCGATAAAGACGAACCATACAATAATAGCAATAATCCAAATAGCTATCGTAGAGCTGATTTGTTCTTTATCCTTCTTAACTCTAAGTTCTTCTTCGTATTCTCTTTTCTCTTTTTCGAATTTCATTCGCTCAGCATCCGATTCCTTGTTAATACGAGCGATTGTAACCTCATCACTTTCGGCGATTAGCTTCTTCGAACCACAATAAGGGCATGTAAGAACATTTCTTCCGGCTTCAATATTCATTTCTCCACCACAGTCCTCGCATGTGAGCTTTATTGTTTTCTTGGAAGTTGTATCATTTAAAATTGCACCGCATTTCACACAAAATTTCTCACCGTCTTTAGCTTCATAACCACATTTAGAACAATACATTTTTCGACACCCCCTAATTACTTGTAATCATAGCAGAGTTTCTATATAATGTCCATCATTCAAAAGCATCTTTATTTGCCTTATATGCAACATACGCATCCATCATAGCCGCAACAGCATCAATTTTCTGTTCTCGACGCTTTTTCAAAAGCTTACGGTTACCGTTTGTATCCTCCAACGTGATACAGTTTCCCATTGCAAAAGTCATCAGTTCTTCATCAAAAAGAAGCATTCTCTCCTCCGACATTTTCTTTAATTCCCCAAGAGGAACTGTTTCTGTCTTTACGCCCTGAGGTACCTTTATCGTTCCAAATGGTCCATTCTCTCTTTCCCAGCGATCAATAAATTCTTTGGCATTATATGGGTCATATCCCACACAACGAACATCATAACCGCATTCTTCGATATGATTGTCCAAGTCATCATAAACTTCCATCATATCAAGAACTGTGCCACTCAACACAACGAGACTTCCCTCATTCATGAATTGATCATATTTGATTCTCATTGCAGTAGGAAGCTTCATAAGAGTCATCTCAGTAATATAGTTACGAGTTTTAATGCCAAAACAGCCATTGGAAAGTGGGAACAAGAAAGTGAAAGAACAAAAGTCATCCCCCTGAGAAAGGTCACAACCAAGCGAACAAGGCATTTGCCAATAAGTTCTTGGTCTATGTGGAAGCGTTTCCTCGTATGTAAAGTAATAAGTATACCCCTCCATAGGAATCCCAAACCGCTTAGCTAAAATATCGTTCCGAGCTGCAGGAGCTTTTTCTGCCCTTTCGACATCAAGCTGATAAGTTTCGTAGCTAACGGTTTTTCCTAAATTAGGATTTGCTTTTACCCACATTTCAGGATAAGCGACTTCGTCCATAGAATCGAGTTTATAATACCAAATCGAAACATGAGGATTTGTATAGTCGCCTCTTAAGATGTCCATCAACTCCATTTTGATTGTATCACCTGCACCATTACGCACAGTACCTTCGGAGCTGATAGCAACGATAAGATAATCATCAACCTTAGATGCACCCTGTTCGATGGCACCAACAACATCTTCTCTAATATCTCCTGAAAGCCATTCATCGACAGTCGCGATCTTTGTTCTCAGCCCCTGTAGTTTACTGATACTCATGGGTCTGATTTCCAGCAACGATCCTGTCAGGAAATTTTCAACCCCTTTTTTTGTAGGTGAAAGTTTCATACGGTTTGCTTTTGAACCGGTAGTGTTTTGCAGCGAGCCTTCTGTAAGAAATTTAAACAGCGGACCGCGTGCTCGAGTAATCGAAGTTCTTATTGGTGATAATACTTCTTCCGCCTGTTTCATTGTCGGAGCTGTTGTGATCTGATGGGTTGTTGAAGTATCAACATTTAAGAAATAACTCTGGAGACAAGAGGCATACAAATGAATCGCATTATGTGTGTTATGTGCAGTACAAATCAGATACTCTTGATTGAAAACGGAATCTCGCTCGTGGATAATGTCATCCAAGGTTATCGGATTCATGTGATGAACAATAATTCTTCCACGAATCTCATAATCTTCTATTCCAAGATCGCACCCGTTGTCGCGAATAATAACTTCTCTCCTAACTTTTCTCCATCGAGGAGATTTGTATAGTATCTGATTCAAATATCGATCGTTGCCAAAAGTTTCATCACAAACAGTACCGTCCAATCGCAAATATGCGAACCGTTCTTCGTACGTTGGGAGTTTTGCCAATTCTGTATATGTCCTAATAACCTTCATAGTCTTCATTGACATCACTACCATTACCGCTATATTTCCTGAACGCATTCATAGCATCAGAATATAATTCCTCTACTCTCTTTGCGGATTGCAGCGATTCTGTTTTTGCTGTAATCATTTCTTTTTGCTTTTCGAGTATTTCCTTTTCCAGTTTTTCTTTACTCGAACCTAGCTTCAGAAAATGAGTAATAACCTGAGATGAAGCAGTTCCTTCTCGCAACTGTTTCTCTGCAAGGTCTACGGCCAATGAAATCATTTGATTCTCTCTAGCCTCCGGCGTTAAAGCTGGTCTTAGAGCTCCTTTCGAATCCTTAGCTTTTACTTTGGCCACTGCTACTGCCTCCTCTCGTTCAGATTCTGTTTCTTTTTCGACAGAATCGACATAGAATAATATCACTTTTCTCATACTTTCCATAGAGCCTTTAGGAGCCTACAAGTAAGCCAGCCATCCCATTCATCACCGAAAGGAGAAAAAAGCGTAGAATGTAACTCGTAAGCTCATAAAGGCTCTATGGAAACAAAGTAATATCTCCAGAAAATATCCTCCGGGGAATTTTTGAAGACCGCCGCGATGCCATAGGGGGTGTCATTTTGGAGACCCCTCCCCCATGGTTTCATCATTATCTATACCGATTTATCGAAGTTTCTTGTGTTTTAAATCGTTCTTAAACGAATTTAGGACACTTTATCCATTTCTGGATGCGTTTTTGATTCGTTATTGACGACTTTTCGATAAATTCCGCTGAAATCATACTTTAAGATTTCGTCGATTGCTCTTTCAATCTCGATTTCGTTCTCTTCATCAGTAAACTGATCCGAAGTTCGTGCGATTCTAGCCAGATAGGAGCTACAATTGTAACCCATTGTCATATCATACAAATACCAAGAGTCAAAATTCTCAAAAGGATTGTATGGATTGTCGAACGTTGTTAATGCACATCTTCTACTCACGATACAATCACTCCTTTCCTCTTAAATATTTGCTAACAGTAGAAGAAGAAACGCCAAGCATTTCAGCAATCTGAGAAGTTGTATAACCAGAATTTTGATAAGCTTTCATTCTAGCTACTTTAGCTTGACTCATCGTTGTCGTTGTTCTTGGCGTTGCTCTTTGTCTAAGTTCGTCTGAATCAACATGATTTATAATTTGACTCAGTTTGTTTTCAGAAATTGCACCGGCTTGGATAGCTTCCCATTCTCTATCATCCAGCTTGATAGGTGTGCGTTTCGCATCAACCGCAGCTCTGGCTTTACTTAGAGCTTGCTGACTCGCTTTTTTAAGCTCTCCTTTACTTATCTCGGGGTTGTCTTGTTTCTTGGCCCGTACTTCTGCATTGGCTATAACCTGGGCTATACGCTCTCTAGGAGCATTCTTGAGTGCCAGGTTCAGCTTTGACTCTAGGGATTGAGTCTCTGCTAAGTATTTGGCCTTAGCAGCAGAGGAATACTGTATTCTACCCGTAGATACCATCTCTTTACGAGCTTTATTAGCAAGCGCCTTTACTCTGTTGGCATAGTCCGCATAGAGCTCCTCCTGTGCGGTACCAGAGGACAGTTCATGTGCATCCTTAACCTCTGCCATCTTTGTACTTTTCTGTGTACGAACTTTTGTCTTTCCTGTTTTGGGGTCAACATATTCTTCATACACTTCTTTCCAAGACTGCTCCCCCGTCTTCTTATCTATGATAGGGGACCCCTTCCTCTTAAGTACCTGCGTTTCAGAGGAAGAACGGGAGATCAGAGTAGCAGCACCTTCGTGGTATCTACCATCTTTGTCATAGCTGCCTTGCCATTTCTTTTTGAGTGCAGCAATGTCATTGTCGATCTCACTCTGCTTATAATCAAGCTTGTGTTTCTCTGCATCGATAACAACCATAGAGTGTCGAACAGCCTTTGCAATCTCTTCCTGGTTGGCACCTTTCAAAGTCATATCTGTAATCAGATTTGACACCTTGCCCATTTCAGTCTGGGTATTCTTCATCACTTTGAATGTGCCCTCCGGTTTTCCACCGTATTTCAGCTTAGGATCAAATCCTTCCAACCCCTTAAGCGGAGGCTCAGCCGCAATCTTAACATTCTTACCAGTAGGGATAACCATTACAGTATCGCCGTCAAAGTCTGCACCAGAAAGCTGAGCAGCGACTTTACCATTGATACCAACGGCATCGATTGGATTCTTACCGATGACTTTAACTGCGTCCTTCTGTCGATTGTTCACGGTTAAGATTGGAATCTCGAATCTACCACCATGAGGATACCGAACTAAAGCAACCTGTTCACCATCTTTATAGTTAGGTGCATATACTTCGGTATCTTTCATAGATGGAATAGGAAGAATAACCTGATACTTCTGACGTGGCAGAGCTGCTGCTTTAAGATGTACAGCTGCTGCATCGCAGTCATCAGCAAAAGATTTTAACATGGCCTTCTTTACAGTAGGATTAGTAAGCGCACAGATCTCATCGAATTCAGCTTGCTTATCAGCAGCAGACATGTTTAACTGCTTCTTGATGAGGGGGAGTGGCTGCTTCGATAAGAACTGAGAAGACAGATGGTCTGACCAAGACCCCCAGTCCCCTTCTTCTGCGCGCTTATTGATAAGAGAGAGTTTCTCCTTACCATCTTTGTCAATGTAATCAGTACCTTTCTGAGCTAACATAAGGTTAACCATCCACTGAGCTGTTGTCTCAGCACAAGCGAAGTTCTTACCTGTTTTCTCATGATATTTCACACCGGCTGCTTTGAAGTCATCCCATGTCTTAATTGTTGTGTAATCAATTCCTGCTTCTTTTAACAGA
>OKXB01001039.1_pt1 | contig 29989 bp, 26 predicted proteins | sample 1601731 | NCBI WGS metagenome assembly OKXB01 (sample SAMN04414077, study PRJEB24778) | human gut metagenome | material: faecal | host: Homo sapiens
CGAATGTTATATTATTCATTGATGAAATTCACACGATTGTTGGTGCAGGCTCTGCAGCAGGTTCTATGGATGCTGCCAATATGTTAAAACCAGCATTGGCAAGAGGAGATTTTCAGCTGATCAGTGCGACAACGAGTGAAGAATATACAAAATATTTTGAAAAAGATGCAGCATTAGTTCGAAGATTTCAACCAGTCAGAGTGAAAGAACCAACCGTAGAAGAAACGATCACGATCTTAAAAGGGATCAAACATCGTTTTGAAGATTATCATAGGATCCTGGTATCAGAAGATGTGGCAGAGGCGATCGCCTCTCTTTCTGATCGATATATCAGTGATCGTTTTCTGCCAGATAAAGCCATCGATCTGTTAGATGAAGCCTGTGCAAGGAAACGAATGGAACAGCTTGGAAGTCATGCAGGTTTTAAGAAAGAACGCAAGGAGATCAGGGAGATCATAGAGAAGATCGAAGCAGCGCTTTCTGATGGAGATATTACAGAAGCAAGAGAGCTTAAGAAAGAGAAGAACAAACTTGAGAAATCTCTGGAACGTAAGACAGGAGCCAGAGGTTTGCGTGCGATCATGGAAGGTTCACTGATGGATCTGATGTATAAGATTCCGTCAGATGACACGATCCGCAAGTGTACAATTACCAAAGATGTAGTAGATGGCACCGGTGAGCCGGAGATCGTCCGCGGAGAAGCTCCTGCACAGGCGAAGACAGCCGGAAGCAGAAGAACGTCCCGGACACACAAGAAGGATAAACCGGAAACAGCCTGATGAAAGGGACTGAACAATAAATGACAAATCAGAATATAGTGCTGCCTGCGATCGCTCTCAGGGGGACTACCATCCTTCCCGGGATGATCGTTCATTTTGATGTGAGCAGGGAGCGTTCTGTCAAGGCGATTGAAGCTGCCATGCTTCATGACCAGAAGATTTTTCTGGTTACTCAGATTGATCCTGAGGTGGAATCACCGGATCTGGCAGGTGTATATCATGTAGGAACCATTGCCTATATCAAACAGGTTGTGAAACTTCCGCAGAATCTTTTGCGGGTACTTGTAGAGGGAACGGGAAGAGCCACACTTGTGAAATTTGAGCAGGAGTTTCCGTTTATCAGAAGTGAGATCACACCTGTTGATGAAGAAGAAATGCAGATGCCGGAACCAGTGATGGAAGCCATGCACAGAAGCCTTAAGGAATTATTCCACAGATACTGCATGGAAAATGGAAAAGTCAGCAAAGAGCTGGTAGCACAGATTTTAAATATAGATAATGTTGAGGAACTGGTTGAGCAGATTGCCGTAAATATTCCTTTATCTTATCAGAATAAGCAGAAGATTCTGGAGGCACTTACACTGGAGGAACGTTATGAAGTTCTGGGTGCAATCCTTGGAAATGAGATTGAGATCATGCAGATTGGCAGAGATCTCCAGAAAAAAGTGAAGGCCAGAATTGATAAGAATCAGAGAGAATATATTCTCAGAGAGCAGCTGAAACTGATACGTGAGGAACTGGGTGAGGATAATACTGCGGATGACGCAGAGGAGTTTAAGAAGAAACTCCAGGAACTTCAGGCCGGCGATGAGGTAAAAGAGAAGATCAGCAAAGAAATCGAGAGATTTAAGAATACCAACAGCAATGTATCTGAGAATGCAGTACTGCGTGGTTATATTGAGACCATGCTGGCACTTCCGTGGGAGAAGAAATCCACAGATTCTGATGATCTGAAAGAAGCATGGAAAGTACTTCAGGAAGGTCATTACGGTCTGAAAGATGTGAAGGAGCGTGTGATGGAGTTCCTTTCCGTCCGCAAACTGACACATAAGGGAAAAAGTCCGATCCTTTGTCTGGTAGGACCTCCCGGAACAGGTAAAACCTCCATTGCCCGATCGATTGCAGAAGCAATGCATAAGAAATATGTACGTATCTGTCTGGGCGGTGTGAGAGATGAGGCTGAGATCCGGGGCCACAGAAAGACTTATGTAGGAGCAATGCCGGGAAGGATCACTGCAGCATTACAGCAGGCAGGAGTGAGCAATCCTCTGATGCTTCTGGATGAGATTGACAAGACCAGCAGTGATTATAAAGGAGATACTTCTGCGGCACTTCTTGAGGTGCTTGATCCGGAACAGAACAGCAGATTTATGGATCATTATATAGAGGTTCCACAGGATCTTTCAGAAGTACTGTTTATTGCAACTGCAAACGATGTTCAGGGCATTCCGAGACCACTTCTTGACCGTATGGAACTGATCGAGATCGCAGGTTATACTGAGAATGAGAAGGAACATATTGCAAAGGAACATCTGATTCCGAAGCAGATGGAAGAGAACGGTATCGAGAAAGGTAAACTGACAATCCAGTCAGCGGCTCTTAAGAAGATCATCAACAATTATACAAAAGAAGCCGGAGTTCGAAACCTGGAGAGAACCATCGGACAGATATGCAGAAAAACTGCACGTCTGATCATGGAAGAAGATAAAAAGAAAGTTACAGTGACTTCAAAGAATCTGTCAGATTTTCTTGGAAAAGAGCATTTTAACTATCTTATGGCAAATAAGAAAGATGAGATTGGTATTTCCCGTGGGCTTGCCTGGACACAGGTGGGCGGCGATACACTGCAGATTGAAGTCAATGTAATGCCCGGAAAAGGTGAGCTGATGCTTACCGGACAGTTGGGAGATGTTATGAAAGAGTCTGCACAGGCAGGTATTACTTACATTCGTTCCATTGCTTCTGACTATAAAGTTGAGCCGGAATTTTTCCAGGAAAACGATATTCATGTGCATATTCCGGAGGGGGCAGTACCAAAAGACGGACCATCCGCAGGTATTACCATGGCAACTGCAATCCTTTCCGCAATTATTAAGAAGCCGGTAAGGGCAGACCTTGCAATGACCGGTGAGATCACACTGAGAGGAAGAGTTCTTCCGATCGGCGGTTTGAAAGAAAAACTTCTTGCGGCAAAATATGCTAAGATCAAAGAGGTGTTAGTGCCGGCAGAAAACAAACCGGATATTCAGGAATTAGATAAGGAAATCACAGACGGACTTACCATTACCTTTGTAAGTTCGATGAAGGAAGTGCTTAATAAGGCACTGGTATAAAATAAATGGTCAGTCAGTAAAGATTGACCATTTGTTGTGAAAAAAGAGAGGAAATCAATGGTTATTAAGAATGTATCATTAGATATCGTATGCGGTATTACCAGCAAACTCCCGGACACCAACAGACCGGAGGTTGCATTTGCAGGAAAATCAAATGTGGGAAAATCATCTCTGATCAATGCGTTGATGAACAGAAAGTCGTTAGCAAGGACATCTGCACAACCGGGAAAGACACAGACTATTAATTTTTATAATATCAATGATGCCATGTATTTCGTCGATCTTCCGGGATATGGCTATGCAAAGGTCAGTGAACAGGAAAAGGCCAAATGGGGAAAGATGATTGAAAATTATCTGCACAGCTCCAGACAGTTAAAGGCAGTATTTCTGCTCATTGATATCCGGCATGAGCCTTCCGGAAATGATAAGATGATGTATGAATGGATCTGCAATCAGGGTTATGAACCGGTCATTATTGCAACGAAGCTTGATAAGATTAACCGGAGCCAGGTTCAGAAGCATGTGAAGATGATCAAAGAAGGTCTGCAGGTGGTGAAGGGAACAATTGTGATTCCTTATTCCGCACAGACCAAACAGGGGAGAGAAGAGATCTACGATTTGTTGGACAGCTATCTGATATAAAGGGGCAGAAGCCAACAGGAGGAAGAGGCGGTTATTATGGAAAAAAGAGGAACGGGAATCACTTATGTAAAGGTTGTTGTTAACTTATTAATCATGGCGTTGACGATTCTTTGCTGCTTTCTGGTATTACCAAGAATTATTGTATATTTTATGCCGTTTTTTATTGGCTGGATCATTTCCCTGATCGCCAATCCGATCGTGAGGTTTTTTGAGACAAAGCTTAAGATACGGAGGAAAATGGGGACAGTTGTGGTGATCATTGCCGTACTTGCACTTGTTGTGGGTGGAGGATATTTTTTGATTTCCTGGCTGCTTGAACAGCTGATTTCCTTTATAAATGAAATTCCCGAGATGTGGGCAAATGCACAGGGAGACCTGGAAAACATCGGTAAAAAGTTGATGGTCATGTATCAGTATCTGCCAAAGAACTGGCAGGAGAATCTGGATGGCTTTCAGGTGAAATTCCAGACCATATGGGGAGACTGGGTAAGTACACTCGGAACACCGACGATTACCGCAGTTGGTAATTTTGCCAAAAATCTGCCGTTGATTGTAATCGGGATTATTATGAGTCTGCTGTCTTCCTATTTCTTTGTGGCAGAACCGGATTATCTTCGCGGCATCTGGGGGAAAATACTTCCGCGGGCATTACAGGATCGTATCGAGATGATCAAGCGTGGTTTAAAGCGTGCCGTAGGCGGCTATTTTAAGGCACAGCTTAAAATTGAGGTATGGATGTATATTCTGCTGGGAATCGGATTCTGGATTCTGCGTGTAAGATATGCCTTCATTATAGCAATCGGAGTAGCCATTTTAGATCTGCTGCCTTTCTTTGGAACAGGAACCGTGCTGGTGCCGTGGGCAATCATCAAGTTTCTGAACGGAGAATACGGTATGGTGATCGGTCTGCTCATTATCTGGGGAGTCGGACAGCTGTTCCGTCAGATGATTCAGCCAAAGATCGTAGGAGATTCAGTAGGGCTGGATCCGCTGCCAACGTTGTTCCTTTTGTACATCGGATACCGTATGGGAGGTGTCTGGGGCATGCTGCTTTCTGTGCCGATTGGAATTATTATTTTTAATATGTATGAAGAAGGGGTATTCGATACCACAATTAAAAGTATACAGATCCTGTACTCCGGGGCAAGTAATTTCCGCCATATTACCGAGGAGGATATGGAACCTGTCCGCAGGTATAAGCTCCTTGAGCAGGAAAGGCTGAAGAAATCCAGAGAGCGTAAGGAGACCGGGGAAGAATCGAAAGCACAGAATCAGGGAAAATAGTAACTATTCAGTACAGGTCGTAGCATTTACTGCTGCGACCGTAAGAAAATGATTCAGTAATGCAAAATCCCATCGGCGAAGCCGATTTGGAATGGATTTTGCATCGTAACTGTGAAGGTACTGAACAGTTACGAAATGTAACAGATAAAGGGTGAACGATGCGTAATTTTAAAATGATCCTTCAATATGAAGGAACACGGTATAAGGGATGGCAGCGACAGGAAAGTACAGAACACACCATTCAGGGAAAACTTGAGGGTATTTTAAGTAAAATGGCCGGTACTCCTGTTGAAATTCAAGGCTCCGGACGAACCGATGCAGGAGTACATGCTCTTGGACAGGTGGCTAATTTCCATGCGGATATCCGGATGTCGGAGCAGGAGATTATGAATTATGTAAACTCTTATCTGCCGGAGGATATTGCAGTGATTTCAGTAAAGGAAGCGTCGGAACGTTTTCACAGCAGACTGAATGCGACCGGGAAGACCTATTGCTATCTGCTGGTTCAATCCGGAATCCCTCATGTATTTGAACGGCGGTTTGCCCATAGAATAGAAGAAAGACTCGATGTGGAAGCAATGGAGAAGGCCGCAGGGTATCTGCTTGGAACCCATGATTTTGCAGCGTTTACATCGACTAAAAAAAGTAAGAAGTCAACGGTCCGGACCATGAGATTACATTTACCAGGGAATACAGTTCGGTGATGCACATCATGACAGAAGTGCAGGAGCCGGATCTGCTTCGGATTACCTATTCCGGGGATGGATTTTTGTACCATATGGTCCGGATTCTGACCGGAACACTGATGGAGGTCGGGATGCAGCTTCGCACTCCCGAAGAGATTCCGGAAATACTTAAGAGTAAAAATAGAGAAATGGCAGGACCGCTTGTGCCTGCTAAGGGGCTTACACTGATGGAGGTTCGTTATTCGTGAAGAAGAAACTGACTGCGGAAGAAGAAAAGCAGCGCAACATACGATGGATACGAGCCTTGTTTCTGGTTTATTTATTAATTGTCATTAAACTGATTATTTTCAAATATCCGATGGATCAATTACGGGCTATTGCAGCAACGTGGCGTAAGGATGTGATTCTGGAAGGGCTGGATACTGCGAATTTTACTCCCTTTAAAACCATCCGGATGTATATTGATTATGCATATATGCTGAACAGCTTTGAAAATCTGGTGGGAAATATTCTGGTATTTGTACCATTTGGATTCCTCCTTCCCTATGTATGGAAAAAGGCCGGCAGCTTTTGGGTCATGCTGCTGAATGCCGTTATCTTTGTGCTTGGGATTGAGGTGTTTCAGTTATTCAGTGCGTTTGGTGCATTTGATGTAGATGATATTATCCTGAATTGTTTAGGTGCAGTCTGGGGCTATCTGTTTTATCTGATTGTGGAAGCAATCCGCCGTAAACGGAACCGAAAGCAGAAGCAGAAGGATAAGCAGACCGGAACAGGGCAAAGAAATAAAATTTTATAAATAGAATTTTAAGCAGAATTTTATAAGGAGGTAATTGCAATGAATTACATTAAGAGTCTGAAGGTGAATTATTCCCTGTCTGCAGTGATCTGCGTCATACTGGGAATTGTTCTGCTAGTATGGCCGGGACAGAGTACCCAGGTGGTATGTATGGTTTTGGGAATCGTTCTGGGAGGCTTTGGTCTCATCCAGATTATTCTGTATCTGGCAACAAAGGAAAAAACGATGGTTTCCCACAGCATGATGATGCTTGGGGTAGTGCTTGCCGTAATTGGCGGCTGGATTGTATTAAAGCCCGAAACGATTATTAAGGCGGTTCCAATGATCGTGGGAATTCTCATTGTGATTCACGGATTTCACAATGCGGTACAGGCAATTGACCTTAAGAAAATGCAGTATGATAACTGGTGGGTAGCGCTTCTTCTGTCTCTTTTGACGGTAGCGTTGGGAGTTGTACTGATCTGCAACCCGTTTACTATTGTGGATACTGTGGTTCGGATTATCGGAGCTTTTCTTGTTTATGATGGCTTATCCGATATGTGGATCCTGTCCCGGGTTTTCAAAACCAAAAAGAACCGGGAGAAGATTATTGACACAGATGCCGTGATTGTAGACGAAGATAAATAGCAGATGACAGCCGGAACACACGAGATATTGGTATTGATGTCCCGGCATGGCAGCCGGACAGGCTATGCCCACGGATCTTCACTGGCGGGCATCCGTATACCGCTTAGGATGCTGGAGTATTCCCAGAGAAACCATTCACCGGTGGACTCCTTTTTCCTGAGCTTTATGGGACGCGGAGAGTCTGCACCGGCAGTCTTCAGAAACAGGCGCAGATAACCCGGTTCAATATCCTGTGGCCGTGGATCCTCCTGAATGGATAACACATAGGGTATGCCGGGCTGATAGTTATTCCGGGGCGAAGCCCCTTCGTAATAAGCAAAGGGAAGATAAGCCTTTCCCCGCAGACGATCCTGCAGGAACTGACTGTCCATGGGCTGCATGGGGCGGGGACCGCGTAAAAGATTCATGGCGGCAATGCCGTCCTCCCTGTTCCGGATAAACAAAGCCAGTGCACACAAAAACAGTACACATACAAGCTCCGGTGTACGCTGTGTATCTGCCATTTCTTCAAATTTTTCAAAAGTGTCCGGAATCTGTTCTATCGTAATTTTCATGATGATAACCCCTTTCCCCTGATGTATTTCTTTTATTTTACACAATAGAACCGGAAATTTCCCCCGCCAATTGGCTAGTACACCGAATAATAAATAACTGAAACCTTGACTTGTCTGATTTTTCAGTGTACTAGTATATCAGACAGAGTGCTCATTGACTTTGCTAAAAAGCCCATGATACGATATTCTTACGCCTAAATGTGCACACGGACGGAGGATATCCATGAGTAAAGCCGCAAAAAAGAGTATATGGATCACAGCAATTGCATTGCTGCTTATCGGGATTGCCATGTGGCTGCGCTATATCAGCAGGAGCATAGACGGAACCTACGGCATAACCCAGATACGAAGCGGAATTTATATCATTCTGCTGAGTGCGTGGGGGGTATCCGTTCGAAACCGTATTATTCATGTGCAGATACGCCGTTATCTGCTGGCCATATCAGGACTGATGATTTTCTGGCTGATGCTCCGCACGGTCAAATATTCAGTGAGCATGACGGATCTGCGCCGTTATCTGTGGTATGGGTATTATATTCCCCTGCTGTTTATTCCGTTATTGTCCGTGTGGGTTGCCAGGTCTTTGGGAAAACCGCAGGATTATCGCATTCCTTTCAGTAAATGGCTGTTTTATCTGACAGCGGGTCTCCTTCTTTTGCTTGTTCTGACCAATGACCTGCATCAATGGGTATTTACCTTCCCGGACGCAGGATTAAGTGATGATGCATACAGTTACGGTCCCGGATATTATGTGGTGGCTGCATGGGAGATTCTGTGTGCGGCTGCCGCTATGGGTATGATTCTGCTCAAGTGCCGCCTGCCGCACAGCAGAACGTTTCTTTGTCTGCCGCTGATTCCGTTTGCCCTTTCTTTGGCATATTGTTATGCCTATGTGACCAGAATTCGCTGGGTCTGGGTATTGGCCGGTGATATGACGGTTGCACAGTGTCTGATGATTGTCGGAATTTTTGAGAGCTGTATCTGGTGCGGTCTGATCCCCTCCAATCTGGGCTACGATGAGCTCCTTGAGGTGACGGATCTGCCTATTCAGATTACGGACAGGGATTACAGGGTGCAGCATGCATCAGCCACCATGAAGGAACCGCTGGAGAACAGAAGGCTGCAGCAGATGACCTCCGATAGTCTTTTGCTTGATGAAAACACACTTTTAAAGCGGCACCGGCTGCGGTGGGGCTATGTTTTCTGGAAGGAGGATATTACAGAGCTTAATAAGCTTCAGCAGAGGCTCGAACAGACCAGGGAAGAGCTCCGGGATATGGGGGATGTCCTGGCAGCAGAAAACGAGCAGCAGGCAAAGTGGCTGAAGCTGACAGAAGAAAACAGATTGTATGACATGATGGAAAAGCAGACGGCCCGTCAGATCGGGATGCTGAAGCGGTGGCTGGACGAGCTGAAGGAAACGGATGATCCGGGGAGGGCTCGATGCCTTCTTGGACAGGTGATTATCATCGGCACTTATATCAAACGCAGAAACAATCTCATTTTCATTGGTGTGCAGCAGGGAGAGATATCGATCCGGGAATTGCGTCTGTGTCTGAATGAATCCATGGAGAACCTTACGCTGCATGGCGTCAATTGCCGGATCAGTGTGAAAGGAGAAGGAAGGCTGTCCGTAGAACAGGCTGCGCAGATTTATGATTTATTTGAGGCAGTTGTGGAAGAGAGCCTGCCAACCCTGCAATGCATTTTATTTTTTATTGATGCAGAAAAAACGGAAAAAGAAATACATCTCAGTGTGCAATGTGATGAAGTCCTTTGTCACCTGAAGGAACGTTTTCCGGGTCTTATGCTTGAAGAGGAGGAAGGTCTTAGTTATCTGACCTGGAACATGAAAAAGACAGGGGGTGAATGGTGACCGATGGATAGAATCAGGGAAAGCTTTGACAGTCTGCCTGTTGCAATCTGTTTTTTTGATAAAAACGGGGTGGTTCGTCTGATCAATCACAGAATGCTGATGCTCACGGACCGGCTGAGAAAAAACGGGATTCAGACGTTTGACGAGCTGGAGGCTGCGCTGGAGCAGCCTCCGGAAACCGTGTGTTGTCTGAATAAAGAGCTGCGGCTTTACCGCTTTTGGGATGAAAGTGTCTTTCAATTTACGGAAAAGACAATCCGGACAAAGCTGGGGATACCCTATACGCAGGTTACAGCCTGTGATGTTACGGAGCTTTTGCAGAGTCAGAACCGGCTTCAGAAGGAAAACGAAAGACTTAAGGATGCAAATGACCGTCTGCGGAAGCTTTTTGAGCAGATGCCGGATCTGATCAGGGAGGAAGAAACCCTGGCAATGAAGCTTCGTGTACACGACGATATCGGTTACAGTATTCTTTCTGCCAGACGCCTTTTAAGTCAGCAGGCGGGACTTGATGAGATCCGTGCCGGTGCCGCAGTGTGGGAGCAATCCATTGAGGTTTTATACCGGTCCTTTAAGACAGACGAAAAGCAGGATGCATTGGAAGAGGCTGTCAGGAGAGCGGAGGATATTTGTGGATACCTATCAGGGGGAAGAGTGTGATTACCATACCTATGTGAACAGCCCGAATACGAGAGTCCGTTATATGAGGGTATCGTATCTGGACGATGATTATATCGGCTTTTTACAGACCGGATATGATTACTGGAGTGGGGCGGCACATGGATTACAATATCAGGATTTTCTGCTGTTTGACAGACAGACCGGAGAGGAGATCAGTGTTCACGATCTGCTTGCGACCTCCGAGGAGGAGTTCCATAATCTGGTGGCAGAACGATTTGAAAGGGAATATCCGGGGCCGGATAGTGAACTGGATCTGGATTATATCAGAGAATATGCCGGTTGTTATGAGGGGAATGGATTTTACCTTGGTGACTGCTATCTGGATGAAACCGGACTGGTCTATTATTTCTACGAATATGAAGTGGCTGCGTATGCGTCTGGAATGCCGAGTATACGAATTCCTTATGAGGAGCTGGAATGGAAGATTCCGCTGAAAAACAGGATCAGTTATTGATTCTGACCAGGAAATCCGGGGCATCGTAATGGAAAAGGAGGAAGCTCATGAGGATGAAGCGTTATGGAAGCATGCTATGGGTTTTGGGACTTGTGTGTGTGTTGACAGGAGGCTGTTCGGCCCGGGGAGAAATCGGCAGACTTTCTGAAAGCGGAGAGAGGGAAACGATGGGCACAGAGGAAATGGATTTGCAGCAGGAGAATGATCCAGAGCAGGATCATGAACAGGCCGGACTGGTAGAGGTAGACTATCATAACGTGAACGGAATGCTGTACGGAGAGGATCTTTCCATGGATATCCGAAAGGACAGGGTGGTGAGCGCCAGATACTTTTCCAGCGGAGAGGATGATCCGGAAAACCGGGAAGAGGAATATTTTGAGGATTACCGGACAGTGGAAAATCAGCCGGTTTCACCGGAGCAATGGGAGCAGCTTGAGGATGCGGTAAGAGCCATTGAACCACTGCTTGTGGAGGTTAAGCCGGAGAAGGACAGTCCGGCAGACCGGATGCCTGAAATCGGGGTGACGGACGGACCGGATATCCAGACCTTTTATCTGACCTTTCTTGGGGATGACGGAGAGGAATACCGTAAACAGTACAGGATTCCCAATGATCGTCGTTTCGGGACCGTGCTGCAGATTATGGAGGAAATCGTTCATCCCACGGGTGCGGAAATTGTGTATTATGAGGCACCGGTCATTGACGGGATTTTCTTTGGACAGCAGGGATTGTGGGGAACGAAGAGGAATCGCTTTTCCTATCAGTTTAATCGTGATGTGCATGAGGAGAACCGATGGATATACCATGCATATTATATGGGGAAAACCGGAGAAGAGCATGTCGGATTAACGCTTACGAAGGAATACTGGGAGCCGGTCGGGGAGATGCTGCAGTCGGTGGATTTCAGTACATTTCCAGCAGGATCGTCCTTCAAGTCCAAAAGGTATGCAACGCTGTATTATTCGGATGGTAAGCAGATGACGGTCCAGCCGGATGCACAGACGATGAATCAGCTCCGGGAATATTTTGAAGAGCTTAACGGTCGGCTTTTGGAGCAGGCAGACGGAGAGTGACAATCCGGTGCGCGAAAAGAAGAACATGTACCGGATGATTACGAAGGGAGAGAAATATAAGATGCATAAAATTGGATTTCAACGTTATATGGTGTGGGTTTTGCTTCTTCTCATGCTGATCGGAATAACTGCCTGTGGAAAGGGAAGGAAACAGGAGACAGGTGTCCTGCCGTCGGTTCCCGCTGAAGAGCAGATGGAAGAAACGGATACAGAAGAGGACACGGACGATGGAAAGAACGCAGAGACAGAAGAGGAAATTTCCGGGGAGATAGAGACAGACGAAACACTGACAGGCGGAGATCAGACCGGATGGACGGTCTTGGAGCTGCGAAACCGGATGGAGGAGGAAGAGCAGCTGGCCGGTGCTGTCGCATATCTGGGATATCGTGAAGAAAATGATAAGTCCACGATTTCGGATTGGATACAGAACAATAATCCTGATCTGCTTGCCGAGCTGCCCTTTCTGGAAGAAATCCCGGAAGATCGTATTTTGGGAGCCGGTTACGGCAATCTGTTTTGTGTTGTGCCGCGGGATGAAAAAACCTCACTGGCGGTGAATCATGTGATCTGGATTCCTACACCGGATGGCAGCCAGCCACAGACGGATGAAGTGCTTTATCGAAGTGAGAATGCAGAACCGATACTTTTGTATGCTGTTTTTGAGGAATTTCGTGAGGAGCCGGATGTCGAGATTAATATAATTGCAGGAAACGGAGCACAGACACACTGGTATCCGCAGGTCAGTGATTATGGCTCAATGATTCTGCCGGCCGGCTATGATGAGCAGGTACAGCTCATGGATCTGAACCGCTTAGATGAGCTTATGAGTGCCGGAAATGACACTGCGGATCCACCGGGAGATGACTGGTGGCTTCCCCCCACAAATGAGGGACTGGCGGATACGACATGGGTGTGTGAAGACTGGACGCTGGAGCTGCATTATGGAGACTGTGACCCGGATTTTGCCGGCCTTGCAAGGCTTTATCACCGTTTTGAGGATAATGAGGAATATACCCTGCTTTTCAGAGGGGTGTGGTGCATGGAGGGGGATTACCTGCATATGGAATTATGTACGGATGCGGGCAACACATCAGGAGGTTCCTGTCCGGTTCTGATTTCTCCATCCGGGGAGGAACTTTATGTTTACCAATCAGAAACCGGATATTCGCCACCGTTCATGCCGTATGACATAACCTCTATGACATTAACACTCAGTTATGGATAAAACGATGATATTAATGGGATACCCGGATGAGTCTTTTGCATTGACGAAATGATAAATTGAGTATACACTAAAAATGTGACTAAGGTCATTGCTACGGCAATGGCCTTTTTCAAAACAGGAAAGGAAGGCGGCGTTATATGGCAGTCTATGAATTGAAAAATGAACTTCTCTGCGTCACAATTGATTCGCATGGAGCAGAATTAAAATCATTAAAGAGAAATCATGATAATCAGGAATATATGTGGAAGGGAGATCCGGCTTTTTGGGGAAGAACCTCACCGGTGCTGTTCCCGTTCGTCGGAGGTGTCAATCAGAAAAAGTATCGTGTGGATGGCAAAGAATATGCCATGAATCAGCATGGCTTTGCGAGGGATATGGAGTTTTCACTGATCAGTCAGGCCAAGGAGGAAATCTGGTTTGAGCTTCATAGCAACGAAGAAACCCTGCAGAAATATCCGTATGCATTCGTGTTAAAGCTGGGCTATAAGCTTAAAGAGAACAGTGTAGAGGTCTGCTGGCAGGTAGAAAATCCTTCGGATAAGACCATGTTTTTTGCAATCGGTGGACATCCGGCATTTAACTGTCCGGTTAAGGAGAATACGAAGCAGACGGATTATGTCCTTAGATTTGACGAAAAGCAGCAGGTGGTAAGTACGAAGATTAATAAGGACGGAATGGCAACCGGCAGCAGTACGGTCTATGAGCTGCAGGATGGCATTCTTCCGGTTACCGGGAATCTGTTTGATGATGATGCACTGGTAATAGAGCATCATCAGGCACAGGAAGTGGCTTTGTGCTATGCGGACGGTACACCATATCTGACGGTCCGTATGGATGCTCCGTTGTTCGGTATCTGGTCTCCACCGAAGAAGAATGCTCCGTTTATCTGCATTGAGCCCTGGTATGGGCGATGTGACTGCGAGGGATACAAAGGAGAGCTGAAGGACCGTGCATGGGAAAATGAGCTTCCGGGAAGTGGTATATGGACAGCCTCTTATTTCATAGAAATAGAAATATAATAATTATTTTGATGAGTTAGAAAGAAATGGAGCAGATATTTCTTTTTCGGGGGAGATGGAAATAAAGCAGCAAAAGAAGTACCGGGGGAATAACCGAAAAGGGGAGTCGGTGTTATGAAACAGAAGATAAACAGAATAAGACGAAGAAGCGGAATCGTCGGCATATTATTGCTGCTGATTCTGATTATGTATGTGTGGATTGGTTTCCCAAAGGAAAACAGAATTACCGCATTCGATAATGAAGAGGTACGGTATCTGCAGGGAAGCGTGTATGTCTCCTGTAACGGAGAAGAGATAAAAACAGTATTACCGGGTAAAATAACAGCTAAAGCAGGAGATACGATTGTTATCCGCAGAAAGTTGGATGAGGATTCGGTTATGGGAAATACTATCCTGTTTTACTGTAAGCAGGCCCATATCCGTGTTTATCTGGATGAGGAAAGGATCTGGGAGGATCCTGACAGAAGCTTGCCATTTCCCATGCTGGAGGGCTCCTACTGGCGTCTGATCCGGATGCCGGCCTCCTGTGAGGGAAAGGAGCTGCGTATTGAGATTGTACCGCAGGTGAATCAGTATGCGGGGGAATTGCCGGCGATTTACACAGGAACAAAAGCAAGCCTTGTTTATATGGTTGCCAGACAGGGAATTGTATTTCTGCTTCTTGGCCTGATTGCAGTGATCCTTGGTGTTGCAATTCTGATTATGGGACTTATTATGCGGCATGAGGGTGTGATCGCATCCCGAATGTGTTATCTGGGACTTCTGGCAGTGATAACAGGAATCTGGGGAGTATTGGAGGCACGTGTTACACAGCTTTTTACCGGTAACATTCCACGGGCATCGTTTGTGCTGTTTGCCTGCTTCAGTATGCTGCCTGTATTGATTACCGCATTTATCCTGACATATGAATCCATGCGGGATAAGTGGTACATGAAGGCATTGTTTTATCTTTCAGTAGGGAATTTTTTGATTCAGCAGCTGCTGCAGATTACCGGACTGGTTTATTATATGCAGATGATAACGGCGGTGCACTTTCTGTTCCTGCTGATTCTGGCAGGGCTCATCGCCGGGTTTGTCACGATGTGTCGTAAGCCGTATGGAACTAAGGATTATTTTATTTACAAGGCGATGCTGATCCTGACTTTGTTCGGAACAGCGGATATTGCATGGTATTATCTGTTCCCATCAGGGCGTGTCGGTATTTTCATGAGAGTCGGAATCCTGTTCCTCATCGCATATCTCGGTTACGATACCCTGCGGCAGATTGCCATTCTGCGTATTCAGGAGGCGAAGCATTCCTTCTATAAGGAACTGGCATTCAAGGATATTATGACCGGACTTGAGAATCGTACAGCATTTGAAAGTACCATCCGGAAGATCCGGGATGAGGGAAGAGATCCGGAGCAGGAGGAAGAAAAGAATCCTCTTTCCTGGATTATTATGATTGCAGATATGAACTGTCTGAAGATCATCAATGATGAACATGGCCATGATAAGGGAGATGAGGCACTTTTTAAGCTGGCGTCGTATCTGAAAAAGCATTTTGGTCCGATTGGGGAATGCTACCGCATCGGAGGAGATGAGTTCTGCGTACTGGCTCCGGATGTCAGTGTAGAATGCTTTGAAGAAGTCTGTCAGTGCTTCCGGGCATCATTGGAAGCAGAGGATCAGGAAACAGCATATCCGTTTTCGGCATCCATGGGCTATGTCCGGCTTGATGAGTCGGGCATTGATGAATGTGTGAAAAAGGCAGACCGGAAGATGTATGAAGAAAAGCGCAGGAAGGGACGCGTGCGGCTCTAAAGAATGTGGCTCTGAATGGTTATGAAATCTGTAATTTTAACCGATCTATAAGGTAGAATGGATTCCAAGAAAAGCTAAGGACAGCAGGATCGGAAGAAGAATACGATGCAGGTGAATGGCTATCTGACAGGAGACCGATACACAGGAAACACATCGGCGGGCAACAGCAGTCAGGGAAAGAGTACCGATTACATGGAACTGATTGCCAATTATAAGAAGGAGATTTTCGATAAGGTAAAGAATAACGAAACAGAGGAAGAGATTCAAACAGGCGGCGCTTCCTTTACGCAGTCGAAATGGAGAAAGCTCATGGAGTCTGTGGATCAGCAGATCGAAGACGTCAGGGAGCAGCAGGAGGAACGTGCTGAACAGCAGAAGGAGAAGGCAGAAGCGAAGAGAATCTATGAAGCGGTCAGCACCGGGAAGAAGCCGACGTTGGAGATTTTACATAAGAATTCCAATGTTCCATATGGAGAATTCGCACAGGATGGCGTCATCACCTACAATGGGGTAACCTTTGTCTGTGACGAAAGGACAAACAGTATTTGCCTGGGAGATATGAGCGATAAGTCCAAGGTGCTTAATATTGCGTTATCCGGTGGCGGATGCCTTAAGGTGAACCGTGACAATATCGGAGATCTGTCGGCCTGCGTGGGAATGTTTTCACCGGAGGATCTGAACCTGATTATGCGTGCGATTGCACAGGATACGAAAGCGCAGGGGCTGCAGCTTGAAAAAGAAGACATGGAAGGGGATCCGCTAAGGGACCGCCCGGTGGACGCGGAGTAAATTGCAGGAATAAAGAATATATAGTGAAACTTGCCGAGACTTATCCGGATCGGGAATTTGTGCAGACAGTGTCTGCATAAATTCCATGGTGTCATAATATTGCAATTTTGGAAAAAATCAAAGATTCAGAACGGCGTATATGTTACATTGAAAAAGGATCACAATGAGAATTATCCTTTGTAAAAAATAAAGAGCCTTGCACATGCAAGACCCTTAAAAGCGTTTTCATTCAGTTCCGGGGAACCTATTCGGTTTGAGGTTACCGCATAACCCAAGGCCAGGCTCCACAACCGGCTGCATACCGACACAGTCAATTGCTTCAACACCACGATAGCTGGTCAACGCCGCTATCCTCTAATTTGATTATAACACAAAAGTATTCTCAGTCAATAGAATAACAAACTTTTGAGGAACACCAATAATTAAATGTTCCCAGGTATTATATGCAGAAATAAAGATTTTGACAATAGAAATAATTGGAGAAATTTTGATGTGAAGATAAAGTGAACTGTGAGAATCCACTTGACAATCTTCTGGCACCCGACTAAGATAGATGTAATAAGTTTTGAAAAAGGTAGTGACAAAGAGGAGTACCTGTTTATTCCGGCATCAGAGAGGATGTTCCATCGGCTGAAAGAATATCCGGTCAGGCAGCAGGGAAGGTAGCTTTGGAACCGGAGAACCGAAGGGCATGGCAACAACAGCCGGTAAGTTCTCACGGCTGATCCCCGTTAAAGGATAACGCTTTCGATCAGATAGATGGAAGTTGATGGAAGTGTTTTGAGTGAGAAACAAAGGTGGTACCGCGTAAAATGACGCCCTTTACAGAAGTAATTCTGTAGAGGGCATTTTTCATGTAGAGCACTTAGTGAGAACGAGCCGGAGGCGAAGTTCGAATTTAGTGCATCAGGTACATGTAGAGCACTTAGTGAAGCCTGAACTTAGTGCGAACGGTACTAGTGCACTTAACGAGAGCAAGCCGAAGGCGCAGTCCGAGTTTAGTGCATCAGGTAAATGTAATACTTTGAAAAAATATATCAGCATAACAAAAAAGGAGAACATGATGAGCAAAGAACTGGCAAAGACCTACGACCCTAAAGAAATGGAAGATCGTATTTATGACAAGTGGCTTGCAAAGAAGTACTTTCATGCAGAAGTAGATCACAGCAAGACCCCGTTTACGATTGTAATTCCGCCCCCAAATATTACCGGACAGCTCCATATGGGACATGCACTGGATAACACCATGCAGGATATTCTGATCCGTTATAAGAGAATGCAGGGCTACAACGCACTGTGGCAGCCCGGAACCGACCATGCAAGTATTGCAACCGAGGTCAAGATCATTGAAACCCTGAAGAAGCAGGGCATTGACAAGCATGATCTGGGAAGAGAAGGCTTCCTTGAGAGAGCCTGGGAATGGAAGAAGGAATACGGTGGAAGAATCATCGAGCAGTTAAAGAAATTAGGCTCTTCCTGTGACTGGGACAGAGAACGTTTCACCATGGACGAGGGCTGTAACAAGGCCGTTACCGAAGTGTTCTGCAAGATGCATGAAAAGGGATGGATTTACAAGGGCAGCCGTATTGTCAACTGGTGTCCGGTATGTAATACCTCCATTTCCGATGCCGAAGTAGAGTATGAGGAGCAGGCAGGCCATTTCTGGCACATTAAGTATCCTCTGATTGAGGATGATGGAAGCGTAAGCACAACGAAGTTTATCGAGTTCGCAACCACACGTCCGGAAACCATGCTGGGTGATACCGCAGTTGCCGTAAATCCGGATGATGACCGTTATAAGGATCTCATTGGCAAGAAGCTTCTTCTTCCAATTGTAAACCGTGAGCTTCCGGTTATTGCTGATTCCTATGTAGATATGGAATTTGGTACCGGTGTTGTTAAAATTACTCCGGCACATGACCCGAACGACTTTGAGGTCGGAAAGCGTCATAACCTTCCGGAAATCAATATTTTAAATGATGATGCGACCATTAATAAAAACGGCGGCAAGTTCGAGGGCATGGACCGCTATGCAGCAAGAGATGCCATCGTAAAAGAACTGGATGAGATGGGACTTTTAGTACGCATTGAGGATTACAGCCACAATGTCGGTACACATGACCGTTGTAAGACCACCATTGAGCCGATGATCAAGCAGCAGTGGTTCGTAAAGATGGATGAGCTCATTAAGCCTGCGGTAGAAGCCGTTAAGAATGGTGAGATTGAGCTGATTCCGAAGCGTATGGAAAAGACCTACTTTAACTGGACCGACAATATCCGTGACTGGTGTATCAGCCGTCAGCTCTGGTGGGGACACCGGATTCCGGCTTATTACTGTGATGAGTGTGGAGAAATTGTGGTTGCCAGGGAAATGCCGAAAGTCTGCCCGAAGTGCGGATGCACCCACTTTACACAGGATCCGGATACTCTGGATACCTGGTTTTCCTCTGCATTATGGCCGTTCTCAACGTTAGGCTGGCCGGAGCAGACCGAAGACCTCAAATATTTCTATCCGACCGATGTACTGGTAACCGGATATGATATTATTTTCTTCTGGGTAATCCGTATGATCTTCTCGGGTTATGAGCAGATGGGCGAGCGCCCGTTCAAGACCGTATTGTTCCACGGCTTGGTTCGTGACTCCCAGGGACGTAAGATGAGTAAATCCCTTGGCAATGGTATCGACCCGCTGGAGATTATTGATAAGTATGGCGCAGATGCGCTGCGTCTTACCCTGATTACCGGTAATGCGCCGGGTAATGACATGCGTTTCTACTATGAAAGAGTAGAATCCAGCCGAAACTTTGCAAACAAGATCTGGAATGCATCCCGTTTCATTATGATGAATATGACGGATGACTTTACCATTCCGGCTTCCGATGTGGATCTTTCCACACTTGCCTTAGAGCCGGTAGACAAATGGATTCTTTCCAAGGTCAATACCCTTGCCAAGGATGTTACCGATAATATGGACAGCTTCGAGCTTGGTATTGCCGTTCAGAAGGTATATGATTTCATCTGGGATGAATTCTGTGACTGGTACATTGAAATGGTAAAACCCCGTCTGTACAATTCCGATAACAAGGAAAGCAAGACGGCAGCACTCTGGACGTTGAAGAATGTATTAATCAATGCATTAAAACTGCTTCATCCTTATATGCCTTTTATTACAGAAGAAATCTTCTGTACCTTACAGTCCGAGGAAGAGTCCATTATGATCTCCAAGTGGCCGGAATTTATGGCAAGCTGGGATTTCCCGAAGGAAGAAAAGGACATTGAGATTCTGAAGGAAGCCATCCGCGGCATCCGTAATGTGCGTACTGGCATGAATGTTGCACCGAGCAAGAAAGCAAGTGTTTATGTGGTAAGTGAAAAGGAAGACGTGATCCGTGCCTTTGAAGAAGGAAAGCTGTTCTTTGCACCGCTTGCTTATGCCTCCGAAGTCATGATTCAGAAGGATAAGAGCGGCATTGCGGAGGATGCGGTATCCGTTGTGATCCCGAATGCAACGATTTATATGCCGTTTGCAGAGCTTGTGGATATCCGGCAGGAAATCGAACGTCTCGAAAAGGAAGAGAAGCGTCTTTCAGGAGAGCTTGCCCGTGTCAACGGCATGCTGAACAATGAGCGTTTCATGTCCAAGGCTCCGGAAGCCAAGGTGGCAGAAGAGCGTGAGAAGCTTGTGAAGTATTCCCAGATGATGGAGCAGGTAAAGGAACGTCTTGCACAGCTTAGGAAATAGGCAGGAACTATGGGACAGGTAACCTACGAAGAGGCCTGTGAGTATATTCTTGACATCCCGAAGTTCGCCGGCAAGCATACGCTGGCAGATACGAAGGAAATGTTAGGGCAGCTTACGGGAAGCAGAATAGAAAGTAAAATCATTCATGTAGCAGGCACAAACGGAAAAGGTTCCGTTTGTGCCTACTTGCAGTCCATCCTGCGGGCCGCAGGCTTTCATGTGGGAATGTTCATTTCCCCGCATCTTGAAACCATGCGGGAGCGGATTTTATATGATGGGGAAATGATTCCGCAGGAATCGTTTGTAAAGGCATTTGAGCTTGTCAGGGAAGAAAGTGACAGGCAGAAGGAAAAGCATCCATCCTTTTTTGAATTTCTGTTCCTGATGGGCATGTGTTATTTTAAGGAAAAAGAGCCGGACTATATCATTCTGGAAACCGGACTTGGCGGTCGGCTGGATGCAACGAACTGTATTGCAAAGCCAAAGCTTTGTGTGATTACGGAAATCGGCTTTGACCATATGCAGTATCTTGGGAATACCCTTGTGGAAATTGCCGGGGAAAAGGCAGGAATTATAAAGCCGGGAACGCCGGTTGTTTATCTGGATAAGCGGGAAGAAACGAGCCGGGTGATCGAGCAGACGGCAGCGGTACTGGAAACACCTGCCATTGCTGTCAAAAAAAGTCAGATCGGGCGTCCGGTTATGCGAAAGAAAAGCATTGATTTTTCTTTCGGTAATGGGTATTATAGATATGATAACCTGATACTTCGGACAACGGCGGCTTATCAGACAGAGAATGCTTCTGTGGCATTGGTTGCTGCACGTTCGTTAAAGGAAGAACGGATTGACGATGAAGCAGTCCGGAAGGGACTATATGACGCGTTCTGGCCGGGACGAATGGAAGAGATTCTTCCCCGTGTTTTTTTGGACGGAGCGCATAACGAAGACGGAATCGAAGCATTTCTTACTTCTGTTTCAGCAGCAAATACAGAACAGGAGAAAGCGGCAGGAAAGAGGCTTCTGTTGTTCGGCGTTGTCGCGGACAAGCAGTATGATAAGATGATTGGCAGGATTGCCGCATCGCAGCTTTTTTCCCATATTGCGGTTACGGTGCTTGCATCGGACAGAAGTGCTTCTATTGATAAACTTAAGGTTGCCTGGGCACAATATAAAACTGCCGATTGCAGCTTTCATGAAAGTGCAGAAGAAGCATTTCATTATATACAGTCCATACAGAAAGAAGCAGATACGATTTATATTGCCGGGTCATTGTATTTGGTAGGTCAGATAAAGACCTTAGTAAGGAGAACACCGGATGATTGATTTTGAAGAGGAATTAAAGAAATTCCATCCGAGCCTTGAGGTTGAGGATGCGGAGGATGCTATATTTAATCAGGATTTAACAGATATGGCAGATATTTTGATTAAGATGATTGATAAGATGAAGCCTTCAGAGGAATAGGAGAAGCGGCATGATTTGTTATCGTTGTGGATGCCGTTTGTCAGAGAAGGATTTTTGTACCGGATGTGGCGCAGATGTAGGCTTATATAAGCGGATCATGTTTATGTCAAACCGCTTTTACAATGACGGTCTTGAAAGAGCAGCCGTCCGGGATCTATCCGGAGCTATGAACAGCTTGCGGCAGAGTTTAAAATTTAATAAGAATAATATCGATGCCCGGAATTTACTGGGACTGATCTATTTTGAAACCGGAGAGGTGGTCGAGGCATTAGGCCAGTGGGTCATCAGTAAGAACCTCCGTCCGAACAAGAACATTGCAGATGATTATATCAATCTGCTGCAGACGAGCCAGGCAAGGCTTGACGGGTTCAATCAGGCATTGAAGAAATACAACCAGTCGTTAGTGTACTGCTATCAGGACAGTAAGGATCTGGCGGTTATCCAGCTTAAGAAGATTCTTTCGGTGAATCCGAAGTATCTGCGTGCCCATCAGTTACTTTCTCTGTTATATATTGATGCAGAGGAATGGGAGAAGGCGCATAAGGAGCTTTTGAAATGTGTCCAGATCGACGCAAATAATACGATGACGCTTCGTTATATGCGGGAAGTGAACCGGATGCTGGCACCGGAAGAGGGAGAGAAGAATATCCAGAAGAAGGTTACCTCGAATGGAGTGGTCCGTTACCAGAGTGGGAATGAAACCATTATCCAGCCGGTGAAGATGAAAGAAAACAAGGGAGTCTCTTCCCTGTTGAATTTAGGTATCGGGGTGGTAATCGGTGTTGCGATTGCAGCGTGTCTGATTTTACCTGCACGGATTCAAAGTGTGAAGGCCGATATCAATGCAGAGCTGCGTACGGTCAGTGAACAGTCGGATGCGAAGACGGCCACAATCGATGAGCTTGAGCAGCAGGTAACGAAGCTGACCGAGGATAATAAGAAACTTCAGCAGGAGCTTGGCACCTATGAGGGAACGGATGGAACCATGCGTGCTTCCGATGCACTGATGATGGCGGCTGATGCTTATTTGAAAGACAATACGGATATTGAAGGCATTGCCACATATATGGAGGCTCTGGAAACCGAAGAGCAGAGTGAAGATTTCGGAAAGTATAAGACCGATTCGTTCGATACCCTGTATGAGGATCTGATGACAGTCGCAGGTCCCCAGCTTGCCACATTTTATTATAACCGCGGCTATGATAATTACCGGGCAGAGGACTATGAGACAGCAATTCCGGATCTGGAGCGTGCTTACCGTTATGATAATACGAACGGCGAGGCATTGTTCTATCTTGGCAATTCCTACAGACGGAATAACCAGGAGGATAAGGCAAAGGAAATCTATGCACAGGTTATTGATAACTTCCCCGGTACCGAACGTGCAAGCCGGGCAGAGACGTATCTGGCAGAGATTAATAATGCGGAGTAGCAGTGGGACTGCGATAGCCATATAGAAGAATAGAGGTAATTGTGAAGGTACTGAACAGTTACGAATAGAGAGAATTTTACGAAAGAGAACAGACGGGAGTTTGTTCTCTTTTGTTTTTTAGAAAGGGGAAAAGAAATGGAGGACAGCTTTCAGGTGATAGAGAATTACCTCATGGTAAGAATGCCGGAGGAAATCGATCATCACAAATCAGTTTACATAAGTAAAAAAGCAGATGATTATATCATGCAGTCCGGGGTGGGAAATGTGGTCTTTGATTTTGAAGATACAAAATTTATGGACAGCTCCGGTATCGGAATCATCATTGGCAGGTACAAGAAAATCTCTTATTTTGGCGGAAAGGTATTCGTGATTAACACGGATACACGGATTAAGAAAAGTCTGATGATATGTGGTTTACATAAAATTATTGAGATTATGGAGTAGAGAGGTGGACATGGATACAAAAAGGAACACAGGTAAGGAAACAAAAAAGATGGTGAAAAATGAGATGGATCTGCGGTTTGATGCAAGGTCGGAGAATGAAGCCTTCGCAAGGGTGGCGGTTGCAGGGTTTGTAAGTGTCTTAAATCCGACACTGGAAGAACTTTCGGACATTAAGACGGCAGTTTCCGAGGCAGTTACGAATGCGATCATCCATGGATATGAGATTTATGGAGTGGAGGAGGAAGAGCTTCTGGCAGAAAAGATTACAGAGGGACTTGCCGTTATGCCGCAGGTTTTCCTGCATGGCAGGATAGAGGGGGATGTATTGGAGCTGCTTATCCGGGATGAGGGCTGTGGAATTGCGGATATTGAGCAGGCAATGGAACCGCTTTATACGACAAAGCCGGATCTGGACCGGTCAGGAATGGGCTTTTCCTTTATGGAGGCGTTTATGGATGACCTGGAGGTGGAGTCGGTACTTGGACAGGGTACCACGGTACATATGAAAAAGAAGCTGGGAACGACATCATGGATTGAACAAGAGGAGTAGACCATGGTGGATAATGCAGTACTGATTGAACGCGCACAGGCAGGAGAAAAGGAAGCACGTAAGGTACTGATTGAGCAGAATCTGGGACTGGTTCATCATATTGTGAAGCGGTTTACTGGAAGGGGAATTGAAGCGGAGGATCTGTTTCAGATCGGAACGATCGGACTGATGAAGTCCATTGATAAATTTGATACGCATTTCGAGGTGAAGTTTTCGACCTATGCGGTTCCACTGATTGCCGGTGAAATCAAGCGGTTTTTAAGGGATGACGGGATGGTAAAGGTCAGCCGCAGCATCAAGGAAAACGGGATCCGGGTTTTTGCGGCAAGGGAAAAGCTTCTGAAGGAGAAGAATGGGGAACCGACGTTAAATGAGGTGGCACAGGCAGCCGGGCTTACGGTGGAAGAGGTGGTAACGGCCATGGAAGCCAATCATCAGGTGGATTCCATCTACCGGTCTGTTTATGGAAAGGATGGAAAAGAAATTCTGCTCGTGGATCAGCTCAAATCCCATGGAGAGGAAACGGAAGAGCAGATTATGAACCGGCTGATGGTACGGCAGCTTTTAAAGGATCTTGATGAAACGGAAGAAAAGCTCATCCGCATGCGGTATTTCCAGAATAAAACACAGACGGTCGTGGCAAAGGAGCTGGGGATCAGTCAGGTACAGGTGAGCCGGATGGAGAAGAAGATTCTGCTGCGGCTTAGGGAGCGTATGCTATAAGGAGCATAGCAGTTACAGTTCAGCCATGCCCATTCATAAGCTGCCGGATTGTACAGATTAGCTAACAAATATACGTGTTTTCCGGCAGCTTATTTCATGTCGGGCGTCCGCCCTATAGAAATGATTGTATAAGCTGCCCTTAGTGAACAAGCTCCCAGGGTCATCTTATACAATCATTTCTGCATGGCTGAACTGTTACACATAGCATGGCAGGATATAGAAAGAACTTGTCACAGAACTGTGAAACAGGTAAACTATAAAAGAAGATAAACGACATCACATGGTTGACATAACATTAAGCCGGTTCCCAAAGTCAGGTGAAACGTATTTGATATGTGAACGGTGAAAATACAGATTTATTACGAACAGAAAAGGAGTCATAAAGGAACAGCAGGATGAAAGTGAGAGAAATCAGGGAGAAATACCCTTATCTATATGAAACACATCTGCATACGAGGGAGGCCAGTGCCTGTGCAAAGAACTCTGCGCAGGAGATGGTACAGGCAGCGAAGGACTATGGCTATGCAGGAATTTTTGTTACGAATCACGCATGGTATGGCAATACCAGTGTGGATCGGTCTCTGCCATGGGAGGAATGGGTGCATGGGTTCTGTGCGCCTTTTTATACGGCGAAAGCTTATGGAGACCAGATCGGCCTTTCTGTGTTCTTCGGATACGAATCCTGTTATCAGGGAACGGAATTTCTGATTTACGGGGTAGATGAAGAGTGGCTTCTGACCCATCCGGAAATTAAGGATGCAACGATTACAGAGCAGCTGCAGCTGGTACGGGAGCAGGGAGGGCTGGTGATGCATGCACATCCTTTCCGCGAGGAGGCTTATATTCCCAGGGTCCGGCTTTTCCCGGAGCTGGTGGATGGCGTGGAGGGCATCAATGCAACGCACTCGAGTCACTTAAGCACCTCCCACAATGATCCACGGTTTGATGAAAGAGCGATTGCCTATGCGAGGGAACATGACCTGCCGATGAGTGCAGGCTCCGATGTACACAGCACACTGATGTTAGGAGGCGGCATTGCCTTTCAGATGCCGTTAGTATCGGGGAGAGATTATGCGGAACGCATCCGTGGCAGAAAAGAGGATTATGTACTGACGAACGGGGATCACTGGTTTGACCGTTTCGGAAACCGGATTGACGACTGACAGGAGCAGGAAGATGAAATTGTTACACGTGGCGGATCTTCACATTGGAAAGATTGTGAATGAATTTTCCATGCTTGAGGATCAGAAATATATTTTGGAGCAGATTTTACAGACAGCGATTGTACAGAAGGTGGATGCAATTCTGATTGCCGGGGATCTTTATGACCGGTCGATTCCCCCTGCCGATGCAGTGGCTGTTTTTGATCATTTTCTGACACAGGCACTTGGACATCAGATCAGAATGATTATGATTGCGGGAAACCATGATTCGCAGGAGAGGGTTTCTTTCCTTGAAGATGTATTGCAGGGGCAGGGACTTTATATTTCCGGTGTGCCAAAGGAGGAGCTTAAGACGGTGCGTCTTCAGAATACGGAAATCGTCCTGCTTCCTTTTTGCAAGCCATCCCAGGTGCAGTGCAGCACCAGTGAGGAAGCTGTCCGGAAGCTGCTTTCCGGTTATTGGGAAAAGGAGAAGGAGCAGACCGGGGATGAAAAGAAGAGCCGGATTCTTGTGACTCATTATTTCGTGACAGACAGCGGAAGGGAGCCGGAGCTATCGGACAGTGAAGCCACGATCCATGTAGGAAGCCTTGACAATGTGGATGCATCCGTGTTTGAGGGGTTTGATTATGTGGCGTTAGGCCATATTCATAAGAAACAGCAGATCGGGCAGAGACCCGTTTATTATGCAGGGGCACCGTTGAAATATTCGTTTGGTGAAGCAGGGAGCATAAAGGGTATGCTTCTTGTTACCGTGGGCGATGAGGGACTTAAAAGGGTAGAGGAGCTGCCGCTTACCCCACTGCATGATATGCGTAAGATCAAAGGAACGCTGCAGGAGCTTTTAAAGCAGGGAAGAGAAGAGGGGGAAAAAGCCCTCGACTATGTGCAGGCATGTCTTACCGATGAAGGGGAGCTCATTGATCCAATGGAGACCCTTCGGAGTGTTTATCCGAATGCGATGCAGATTATCCGTGCCGGAAAGGAAGAAATCCAGATGGAGTTTTATGCAGGAGCTGTGGCGGGAAGGGGATCCTTACGGAAAAGGGATGCCGGTTCTTTGTTTCAGGATTTTTATGCAGAAATCAAAGAACAGGAAATGACGGAGGAACAGCGCCATTATATAACCGGTGTAATCCGGGAGGCAAAGGAGAGACTTGAGGGATGAAACCAGTAGAATTACGGATCAGTGGCTGGGGCCCCTACAAGGAGCTTCAGACGATTGATTTTACAAGGATGGAGGAACGCGGGCTGTTCCTGATTACAGGTGCGACCGGAGCCGGCAAGACGACGATTTTTGACGCCATCATGTATGCCCTGTATGGCTGCATGAGCGGTGAGGTACGGGAAAAGGGATCGGTGCGTTCGGACTTTGCAAAGCCGGATACGCCCACCTTTGTGGAGCTGTCGATGACACATAAGGGCGAAAGCTATCACATTTACCGGAACCCGGAATATCTGCGCCCCCGTAAGCGTAAGGGAGCGGATGGAAAGGAACTGACGAAGGAGAAGGAAAAGGCGATTCTGACGCTTCCGGATGGAAGCAGTGTCGAGGGCAGCAGCGAGGTCACCCGGAAAATCGAGGAGCTGCTTTGCCTGGATTACCGCCAGTTCAAGCAGATTTCCATGATCGCACAGGGGGAGTTTACGAAGCTCCTGACAGCATCTTCGCAGGAAAAAACGAAGATCTTCCGGCAGATTTTTGATACCGGCCTGTACGAGAGAATCGCACAGCTCTTAAAGGAGCGTTCCAATGCGATTTATAAAGAGGTGAGCGGATACCGTCATAAAATGGATGAGGATGTGGAGCTGTATCATCCTCTGGAAGAGTCTGCAGAGGTATTTGCGACACTGGTGCAGGGGGAAGCTTATGATTATGAGGCCGTGCTTGCGTTCCTAAAGGAAGAAAAGAAGCGCATCGGGAAGGAAGAAAAGGAAGTCCTTGCGCAGTATCAGAAATTAGAGGAGCGGACGCTTGTGCTGAACGGGAAGCTGGTGGAAGCACAGAAGGCGGCAGAGCTGCAAAAGAGCCTCGAGAGGGAAACAGAGAGAAAGCAGCTGTTAGATCACCGGAAGGAGGAAATGCAGCAGAAGGAAATACTTCTGTGGAAGGCGGATCGGGCAGGGGAAATCCGTCAGCAGGAGCTTTTATGCGAGGAATCCGCTAAGCAGATCGATAAAATAAAACAGCAGATCCGGCATCTTCAGGAGGAAACCGGATTACGTGAGCAGCAGATCCTTACCCTGCAGAAGCTGCCGGAATATCAGGCTGATTTTGAAGCAGCCTGCGAACTGAAGGAAAAGCTGTCTGAGCAGGAACGGGAAAGTGAACATAATATAAAATTATGTAAACAACTGGAAGCACAGCTGAAACAGCTGCAGGAGGTCTACCTAAAGCTGGAACAGGAAGAGCTGCTTGCACGGCAGACGTATGAAGAAACAGAGCACCGGTATCGTCATAACCTTGCAGGCATATTGGCTTCGGAGCTTGAAGAAAACCGGCCCTGTCCCGTCTGTGGATCCCTTCATCATCCGGCACCGGCGGCTGTCACAGAAGAGCATCTGACCAGGGAAAAGGTTGATCAGGCAAAGAAGACATGGCTTCAGAAGCAGGAAAAGACCATGCACCAGCATGGCGAAACCATGGCTGCAAGGGGAAAGGCAGAACAGGCGAAGGAAAAGGGCGGTGAGCTTTTAAAAGCCATCGGACAGATGCAGGAACAGATGGATCAGCTTCCTGCAGAAATCAAAGCACTTTTGTTGAAATATACCCGGAAATCCTTTGAAGGGGAACTGAACCGCCTCTTACAATTACGTGTCGAGCGTGCAGAAAAGCAGGAGCAGATCCTTACCTTACAGGAGGAGCTTCAAAAGGGACAGGAGCTTTTCAGAGAAAGAGAAGAGGAAAGGGATATCCTCTTAACGAAGTATGGCTTTGCTTCCAGGGAGGAATATCAGGGCAGTCTTCTTTCAAAGGAGCAGATCGAGGTTGGGAAGAGAGCGCTGCAGGACTATGAGAAGAACTGCAGGGCAAATGAAGAGCTGCTGCAGCATCTGAAGGAACAGGTACAGGAGCTTGTTCTTGCGGATCCGGTAAAGCTGAAGGAGGAGCTTAAGGAAGCTCTGGAAGAAAAGCGGGCTGTGCAGCAGAGGCTTTCAAAGAAGCAGGAAAGCCGGAATCTTACGGAGAGAACATATAGTTCTTTAAAAACAAAGCTTGCCGGTCTTAAGGAGACTATGGAGCGTTATACCTTAGTTAAGGGGCTGGATGATCTGGCAAACGGGAATAATAAGAAACGGCTTGTCTTTGAGCAGTATGTTTTGATTTCCTGTTTTGAAGAGATTCTGTATGCGGCAAACCTGCGGCTGCAGACGATGAGCGCCGGAAGATATGAGCTGCGGCGTGTACGGGGAATTGTGGATGCCCGCAGCAAGGACAATCTGGAAATGGAAGTGCTCGACTATTACACCGGTAAGTACCGCTCAGTGAAAACCTTATCGGGAGGAGAATCCTTTAAGGTCTCCTTAAGCCTTGCCCTTGGCATGAGTGATGTCATTCAGGCGCAGAGTGGTGGAATCCGGGTGGAAACCATGTTTATCGATGAAGGCTTCGGTACTCTTGATGGAGAATCACTCGATCAGGCGTGTCTGGTACTGCAGGGATTAACGGAGAGCAACCGGCTGATCGGACTTATTTCCCATGTGCCGGAGCTGTCCGAGAAGATTCCGGATCAGATCCGTATTCATAAGACGAATACTGGAAGCTATGCCGAAGTTGTGATACAGTGAGTAATAAAATAAAAGGAAAGAGGTAACTATTCAGTACAGGTCGAAGCATTTACTGCTGAG
>OKXB01001051.1_pt1 | contig 29789 bp, 26 predicted proteins | sample 1601731 | NCBI WGS metagenome assembly OKXB01 (sample SAMN04414077, study PRJEB24778) | human gut metagenome | material: faecal | host: Homo sapiens
TGTCATCTCCTGGAGTAAGATACAATGTGTTGCGGCTGATAGTATAATATGTCGGCTCTTTAAGTACAAAAGTAGTATCAAAATAACCGGCAGCATCCGTTTTCAACAAAATATCCCGGCTGTCACCTAGCATAGATGCTGCTCCGTCAAATCTCATACGCACATTCTGGCTACCCATATCAAACAACTGGCCTTTCAAATGAACCGTATTAATAAAATTTGATTTTTTTTCTGTACACGAAACTGCACATAAAATAATGAATACTATAAAAAAAATATTTTTTCTCATATCGCCAATTATTATAATGTAATTAATAACATATCATTTTGTCAAAAACATACTACATATACCCCAAACGTAGCATCTCAAAAAATCATTGAAGATTTGCACTATTTAAGGTTGTTCATTCATATCTATTTTGTTGAATAGCACCATTGCTTGACCCTATTTCAACATCATTTATTGGCATCGCCCACAACAAACTATTGGAAGGAATCGTATAAGTTTTAGGCTTATCTATAAAAACCTCAGACATTGATATTTCAAAAAAATTCTTTACTACTGTCACATCATCTTCCAATATTTCATTTACACCATAACGTTTGATATCAGGTATACGCATAGAAAATGGCATTTCACGACGTCTTTCAGCCAATACAATAGATAAAGCTTCACTTTGGTTACCTGCGCTAAGAGAAATGTAGGTACCGGCCTCATAACGCTTTTCACGAAGCACGTCCAAAGTCTTTAAACCCTCTTGCCACATTCCTTGGCGAATTTGTGCCTCTGCTTTATTTAATAACATTTCAGCAGTAGTCAAGCCAGATATTATATAACGTCCATCATAGAATTGATTATAACGATATGCTTCATACGGAACTCCCATACGACGGTTTCCATGTTCCACAAAAAACAACTTAAAACGGCGGTCATTCTGCTGATCATATAGACTCACTAAATCATCAGATGGAATAATCCATTGACTACGCGCATAAGTAAAACGTGGGAAAAGAAATTCCTTCCAATATAAATACTTAATCGTTGTCCATTTATGAGTTTCACAATTATATACATCCTGTGCCGGAAGACCCTCCATTTCTGGATAAGATTCAACAGGAGCATAACCCAATTCATTAAAATCCAATAGTTCAGGAGCTCCTTCCAAAGCCTTTTCCGCAGTAGCTTGTGCCTCCTTATAATTCCCCATTGTCAAGTATACACGTGAAAGTAATGCATTTACTGTTGCCTGACAAATACGCCATGGAAAATTAGGATTTACACTCTTATCTGGGGTCACGGCTGCAATTTCCAAATCATCTAATATCAATTGATAAATTTCGTCCAATGACACCCTGGCTATTGACTCCTCAAAATCCGTATTCAAACGTTTGGGAAGTCCCAAAGCATTTTTATTGGCTTCACAATAAGGCAAGCAATAATATTGAGCTAATACGAAATACGAATAAGCACGTAAAAAATGGGCATTACATTTTAATTTTATTTTCTCGCTTTCATCTCCAGTAACTTTATCCACATTGTTAATTATGGTATTAGCTTTAAAAATATTTGAATACTCTCCATTCCATAAACCATCCGAAGCCTGTGAAGCAATCCCTGCTGTATGCAATATATTATAAAAAACCGTACTTGATATAGCAAATGCACTAGGATCAGCTTTATATAATTCGGCTGTCAAGTCGGCATCATCATTGGAATAACAAGCAAAGGGATTGGTTTCATTAATAAATGCTGTTGCATTATCATAAATTGCAACCAGTTGTTCCACGTTATTAATAGGAGCACTAGTAGAAGGCGAAGGCACTTTAGACAGATAACTATCACACGAAGACAATACAGTCAACAAAAAAACATATATTATTTGTTTCATAATCTTTAAATTAAAAATTAATATTAGCGCCAAAGGCAATTGTTGCAGATGGTTTATTACTTCCAGGTAGCCATTCAGGATCATACCCATAATCATTAGCACAATAAATCAATCCTAAATTACGTGCTTGAACAAAAAGTTTCGCCCCCCTAAGATGTAATTTTCCAGCAAGTTTTTTAGACAAATTATATTCTAAATTGATTTCTTTCAAACGAATAAAAGAAGCATCTTGAACAAAATATTCTAAATTCGGAGTATAACGATCCCATAAATAAAAATTAGATTCATCTTTAAGAGGCCAAGTAGGATATAGAGTACCATCACTATCAGCAAAATCTTTAATAGAACTACTGACAAAAGTTTTTCCGCTACCTACAGAAGGAATACTTCCGGCAGTAGGCGCTCGAAAGATACCACCAAAATTACCTGTTAAATAAACATATAAACTGAAATTATTCCAAGTAAACTGATTAGACCATCCAAATGTGTGGGGAGGAATAGTAGTACCACTATAATGCAAGATATCAAGTCCCAAAGAACGATTATGTACAGAAACATCATTCATGGATATTTTATCTCCATTAGCCCCAATAACATAAGGTATTCCATTTTCCGTTCCCAAAAAATCATATGAATACAAACTACCGACTGGTCTTCCTTCGACATGAGTATCTGCTTCTACTAATTCATAACAATAAAGAGCCGGATAATAAAGCTTTAAAATCTTATTGTAGTTATAAGCATAAGTCACAGTGGAACGAATCCCCAAATCTACCGATGGTATATGGAAGTTTCCTGTCAACTCTAATTCAACACCTCGATTTAATATTTCAGCATTATTAAATTTCTGAGTACTAGTACCATATACAGACGGAATAGTAACCTGTCCGATAACATCCTTACTTTTCCGATTATAAAAATCCAACTTACCGGATAATTTACTTCTAAACAAGTCAAAATCAACACCTATATTTGTAGTATAAGTTTTCTCCCAACGCAAAGATGGATTACCAAAGCTAGAGATATTTCCAGTAATAGTACCTGTAGTAGAATTAACCGAACTTCCAACAGAAACCAATGTCAACGGCGAGGTACTTTTTTCCGCATTACCATTTATTCCATAAGTAGCACGTAAATTTAAATAGTTAATCCAATCTATATCTTTTATAAACTCTTCTTTACCTATATTCCATTTTGCGCCAACAGACCACATAGGCGACCAACGCAAAGACGGGTCATCCGAAACAAAATTAGATCCATCACCACGAGCACTGAAAGAAGCTCCATATTTTCCGTCATATACATACCCTATATTAGTATAATAGGATACATATCTGTCACAACGAAGACTATAACTTGTATTTCCACCCTCAATTGTTGCACTATTTCCAAAAAAATTCTTGAATGAGTCTACATTACTACCATACCCATAAGGAGGAACAGATGATGTATTTTTCTCTTTATTATATCCATACACATACGGATTAACAGTACCTTCGGTATCATATTGGCTTATTTCAATACCAGCTAATGCAGAAATTTCATGTTTTTCTGCAAATGAATTGTTATAATTCAATTGGTTTCTAAATACATAATTTGAATATTCCGTCTTACCTGATCGCAAGACCCCACCTTTAGGAATACGAGAAACCCCTACTTCCTGTGTTTCATTATTATATTCCGTATATGAGTTTACTAAATTACGCGCATAAAAAGTATCTTCGCTATCATAATTTTTATATTCTGAAGATGTCGATTCATACTGCACACGCATATCATAATTCAGTCCCTTAATAATTTGAGCATTTAACCCCAGCTGAACACGATACATTGTATTTGTAGTCTTATATTCACGCCCACGCACTTCACGAAGCATATTGTATGACCAATCACTATAAGGTAATTTTTCTAAAGGCAATTTTTCTAATTCCGCACGATTATATACATTCAAATTAGTTGCATAACTACCATCTTCATTCAATAACATTTCATAAGGTGACAAATTACTGAATTCACCAATAGTCACGCCAGACGTTTCTTGATCCTTACGTTGCAAGGTTGTTATCAAATTAGCAGTCAACCATTTTGTAACCTTATATGAATTATTATAGTTAATCATGAACTTCTCATATCCACGTTTAATAGTACTTTCATCATTTTTCTCATACATTAAAGACATATAATTTGACATACGTTCAGTTCCTCCAGATATACTGACATTATATTGTTGCAATAACTGTGTTTGCATTAAATAATCTTTCAATTGTTGACGATTACTAGTATTACGTAAACGCTCTAATCCCTGCTCCATTTCTTCTTTAGAAAGCCCTTGATATTTATTAGCATAATATAACTCTTGTGCCAAAGTTAGAGAATTCTGTATTTTTGAAAAAATTGGAGCATATTCCCAAGCTGCCATCTTCCAGTTATTCTCAAACGCTCTCATTTCATAATCAACCATTGTACGGCTATCTGCCTGATTCATAATATATTCAAGATCAGGATTAGTACCTATACGAACAAATGCCTGTACATCAACTTGAACTTTATCCTTTTTACCTTTTTTGGTCGTAACAACAATAACCCCATTAGCGGAACGAGCTCCCCAAATTGATGCAGCAGCCGCATCTTTCAAAACTGTAACACTTTCCACATCATTCGGATTTATACTACTAAAATCCCCCTGAATAGGAAAACCATCCACTACAAGCAATGGCTTTTTATCAGCATATAATGAACTTGAACCACGAATTAAAAAATCAATGCTTCCATCCTCTTTTTCCGTCGCCTGCATTCCAGCAACCAAACCTTGTAATGCCGTAGAAAGATCTGCTGTCGGACGTGATGATAACACACTGGAATCTACTTTATCAAATGAACCTGTTGCGCGTTCTTTTGATAAGGTCTGATATCCAGTAATCACAACATCTGCTAAAGCAGTTGCATTACTCTCAAGCTGAACATTAACCATCTTTTTATTTACCTGTGCTTTTATAACTTTATCAGTCATCCCCACAAAAGTAAATGAAACTAAATCCCCAGACTGGACTTCCAATGTATATTGCCCATTTATATCGGTAACAGTACCTTTACTAGTTCCACCAATCATAACTGTAGCCCCAATTATACTTTCTCCATCCTCATCCGTAACGACACCCTTCATTAAAAAAGACTGACGATTTACATTCCTGTCAGCCTTTCCCGGCAAAATCAGGATCAAGTTTCTTTTCACTTCATAACGTAACGATGTTTGTTTACAAAAATCTTCTAGAACTATTTTAAGAGGAGCCTGAGTATAAGACAAACTCACTCTTTTATCCTGATCTATGTTTTCTTCATCATAAACGAAATGGACCTTTGTTTCTTTTTGTAACCGTTCCAACGCTGTTCTGATCAACACTTTATCTACATTGATAGTTACCTTCGTCTCAGTTTGAGCAAACAGATTTCCCACTGAACAAAAGAATATGACCAATGCAACAAAGCATTTAACCATGAGATTTCCGCCGTAAAAATTTTTGCTCGAAAGTTTTGCACTCATAATGTTTGTTGATTAATTTAATAAATATATTATTTGTTATAACTCACTTTTCTCTACTATCTTCAATGTAAATCGTTTCTTCTTCGCGAGTAAAATGTACATTAGACACTCTCTCAATCACTTCAATAGCAAAATTCAACTCTTCATCCCTGAAAATGATACCTGCAAATCTTTTATCTTTCAAAGATTCATTTTTAAAATAGATATCTACATTATACCACCGTGACAGTTGGGCAACAATTTCAGACAAAGACGTATTACGAAACTCATAATTTCCTTTCGCCCAGGAAGTAAATAGATAAGCAGGCACATCACGTGTCACTATATCATCATTATTCGGTTCAATAACCGCTTGTTGGTCAGGATTTAACACAACCGAAACTTTAGTTGTACTTACTTTGATACGCCCTTCTGCAAGAGTCGTATATACCTTATAATCAGGATAAGCAGATATATTAAAACTTGTACCAAGTACCTCCACCGAATGTCTGTTTGTATGAACTATAAAGGGGTGCTTAGCATCTTTCGCCACTTCAAAAAAAGCTTCCCCTTCTAGGAAAACTTCTCTTTTTTCTCCAATGAAAGAAGTTGGATAACGCAAAAGACTTTCAGCATTCATCCATATCCTTGTTCCATCCGATAAAATCAACTGATATTCCCCTCCTCTTGGAATAGCCAATGTATTAATCTGAGGAGTTGAAGAAACCTCTTCCACTTTTCTATAAGTCAATAATTGATTGGCATTATTATTGATTACAGTAGAATTTGCATTAGAAATCGTACCCTTTTTAACAGACAGATCCACTTTTTCTCCATTCTCTAAAGTAAGGATAGCCTTGCGGCTGCCTGTTTCCGGAAATGAAACCACAGCAGCCACTACGGCCTCCTTGTTTTGTGTGTTATTGTGAAGAGAGAATATGTGACTGACTCCTAAAATAAGAAAAAGAAAAGCTGCCGAGGCTGCTACACAATATAAACTGAGACGGTGATTCTTTCTTTTTTGAAGCTTATATTGCAGGTTTTCCCATGAACGTTCATGATCATATTGACAACGAAATTCTTCTTTTCGCTGCGCTATATAATATTCAAAAGACTTTTTGTTCTTTTTTGGATTCTCTTTGTTCATTGATTACTTTCTTTTAATAAAAGAGAGTCCAAATTAATAAATGGGTGACAGAAAAAGAAGAAAAATTTAATTTTAGTAAAACAGTGAGTGCAGATTGTATTCTTTTCTTAATTGTTTCAATGCTCTTGTCAGATGAGTTTTTAGGGTATTCACAGAAATATGAAGTTCCTCAGCAGCTTCTTTATATTTCTTATTTTCCATAATGACAGCTCTCACCACTTGTAATTCCTGATGAGGTAATTTTTGTAGTTTTTCCAATAATAACTTATTTCGTTCCTCTTGCTCCTCTTCATCTATAGACTCTTCAGGAATACCCATATCAATGCCTGAGAGTTCTTCCATAGACAACATGTTGTTTTTCTGCAAAGCATTGATGGCCGCATTCCGCACAGACAAATAAAGATAATAACGAAGATTCTGATTTATTTTCAAATAATATTTCTTCTCCCAAAAATAGATAAAGAAATCCTGCACAATATCTTCAGCCATCTCAAAAGAATCGGTCAGCTGCACCGCATATATACATAATTTCATGTGATAAGCATCAAATAATAAACGAAAAGCCTCCTTAGGAGATGTCTGGAACAACTCCAAGATATACTTATCCTTTTCGCTATTATCTTTCAAATTTATCATCATGATAATACACTAATAGACATAAAAACTGAAAAAGGTTCTATAAATCATTAGATTTACAGAACCTTTCATAGGTGAAGGGGTGACTAGTGGGATTCGAACCCACGACATTCAGAACCACAATCTGACGCTCTAACCGACTGAACTATAGTCACCATGTTAGGCTTTCCTTTCGAAAGCGATGCAAAGGTACTGCTTTTTTTTATATCTGCAAACTTTTTGAGGAAAAATTATTCAAAAAAATACTCTTTTATGCCTCCATTCGATTTTCCTAATAAATTTTCAGTTCCTTTCAAGAAACGTTTCATCACATTAAGTTCCTCATTATTAATGGATTTATTAATAAAAGTAACAGGATATAATTCAAAGTTCTTTTTTTTACTTAAAACAGGTCTTGAAGTCCAAACCAATGCATATTCACAATCCGCTAAACGGGTTATTCGAAAAATCCGTTGCAACTTCAATCTTACCATAGCTCCTCCATCCGTTTTTTCTTTCGACATATTTGAGATAAAATTACCTAATGAATAAACAATGACATGCCGGGCAGGAGTCCGGGGGTCTTTTACAATTTCCATAGGCTGGAGTACATGCGGATGCGAACCTATTACATGATCAACTCCTTGTTCAATCAACCAGTTAGCCAATTCACACTCCGATCGTTCAGGGAACGAACAATATTCCACTCCCCAATGCATACAGGCTATAATAACATCAGGAAGTTTTCTGCGTGCATCAAGAATATCTTTTTTTATTTGTTCCCGATTAATATAATTCACCACATTCGGAGCATCAGTCTTCAAGCCATTCGTTCCATAAGTATAGTTCAACAATACAATTCTAAAACCATTCTTCTCAATCAATAACGGGTAGTTCTTATGACGTTCTTCCGGGTTCCTATAGGTTCCAGCATGATGTATTTTCAAAGAATCCAACATCAGAATAGTACGTTCCAACCCCAACTTCCCCTTATCCAGACAATGATTGTTAGCGGTCAGCAATACATCAAATCCGGCTTCCTTTATAGCATGAAGATATTCATCCGGAGCACTGAACGCCGGATACCCTCTATAAGGCTTTCCTCCCAATGTCACCTCTAAGTTCCCTATAGCCATATCCGCCTCACTTATTTCTTTCTTCACATGACGGAAGCAATCATTATAATTATACCCGTCTCCTTGCCTGGCTGCATCAATTTGAGCCTGATGTTGCATCAAATCACCGACAAACAACAAAGAGATCTGATCTTGCGCCGATAGCGACAAACCAAACCATAGCAAAAAAAGAATGAAGATCTGTTTCATCTATTCTAACATTAAAGGGTACAAGATAGGAAAAAATTCGTAAAGAACAAAGTTCTACACTAATTTACAGTTTTCATACGCTTGAATTCCGTAGGAGCAACCCCGAACTGTGCCAACAGGCTTCACTAACCTGCACCCGTTCTGAAACAGCAGTACCATCGTTTTTTTCAAGCGAATAATACAAATAAAAAATTAGAAAGAGGATCTACAAGCATTTGCAACAAATCTTTATATATCACACACATGCCTTATTGATGACAATGACCCCAACAGAAACCACGTCAGCAAGCATGCCAACCGCCAGTCCAAAAGACAAGGACATTTAAAAAAAAGACCAAGACGTTTTTAAAAAAGACGGCGGCCTTTTAAAAAAAGCTCGTCATCTTTTTTAAAAATGACCTGATCTTTTTTACCACAGCCGGAATCCGCCATATTCCATAAAGGTACAAATCCTCCATGCGCACTTCTTACAAGAAAGAAAGCCTAAAAATAGCCAACTTTACATCAAAACGGAATATCCTATAAAAAGTATATATATTACAAATAAATTTGGCATTACTCCGTGCAATTTTTAACCAAGAGAATAGGTTTATTTGTAGAAAATATATAATTATAAATGATATTACTAAAAATATATTTATTAATACTTTTTTCACTTTCCTATCCTCCTTTTTTGTTAATTTGTTATTACTAAAACTGTTTCTAATTTGTTGAAATTTACTGCTGTTTCAACCATAGCATATCTATCATTTAAGTTGTTTGTATTTACTACTTTAGATATTTTTCCTATGTAAATTCCCTTTGGATATATTCCTCCAAGTCCAGATGTTTCTACACTATCCCCCTGTGCAACCGTTGCATCTGTTGGAATATATACCGCTTTTAAATTATTATGTTCTTCTAATTGACCTTTACATACTACACTGTCTCTTGATGAACTTAAAATACTACTTGTATTACTAGATGAATCTATAATTGTTTGTACTTTTGATGTTGTATCTGTTGCTGATATTACATAACCTACTAATCCTTCTGATGCAATTACAGTCATATTTTCTTTTATTCCACTTTTAGTTCCTGCATTTATTACTATTGTTTTTGAGTAATTACTAATATCCCTACTTATTACATCTGCTGCAACAGTTTTATAGTCTGTATATTTTTTTGTTAAGTCAAGATATTCTTTTAATGTTTGGTTTTCTGCTTTGATGGTTTCTAATTCTCTTAAGGTTTCTTCTAATTGATTATTTTTAGTTTTTAATTCATCATTTTCTGTCTTTAGTTCATTTATATTTGTAAAAAAAGATGAGTTTCCATGTATTTTATTTTTTACATAAGTTAATCCATTTTGCAATGGATTAACTAGTTTATTGGCTACATTTTCTACATAAGATAAATTACTGTTTTCTGTATTTGTTAAAATAACTAACAATATTAATATTATTATAGTTACTATTATTCCTATTATTTCGCCTTTTTTATTTTTATACATAATAATTTATCCTTTCTTTTTTCTATCTTCTTTTTCTACTATTTACTAAAACTGTTTTTAGTCTTTCTAAATCTTCTAATGTTTTTCCTGTTCCATTTACAACACATTCTAATGGTGAATTTGCAACATATACAGGCATATTTGTTTCTTGACTTAGTAATTTGTCTAAGTTTTGAATCAAAGCTCCTCCTCCTGCTAAATATATTCCTTTTTCTACTAAATCTGCTGCAAGCTCTGGTGGTGTTTTTTCTAATGTTTGTTTTACAGTTTCTACTATTTTTGCAATTGATTCAGCTGTTGCTTCCATTATTTGAGATGATTTAACTGTTATATTTCTTGGAAGTCCTGTTGTTAAGTCTCTTCCCCTTATCTCCATTGGCATATCAGTCATTAGTGGTGTTGCACATCCTATTTGCATTTTTATTTGCTCTGCTGTTGTTTCTCCTATTGATAGGTTTTCTTCTCTTCTTATATAATTTACAATATCTTCGTCTAGTTCGTCTCCTGCAATTCTTAAGGAATTGCTTACCACTATTCCTCCAAGTGATATTACTGCAACTTCTGTTGTTCCTCCACCAATATCAACTATCATACTTCCACTTGGTTCTGTTATATTTATTCCAGCTCCTATTGCTGCTGCCATTGGTTCTTCTATAATATAAACTTCTCTTGCTCCTGCTTGTATTATAGATTCCTCAACTGCACGTTCTTCAACCTCAGTAATACCAGATGGTACACCAACTACTACTCTAGGTCTGCCTATACTATATCTTGATGATACTTTTTTTATCATATTTTTAAGCATTAGACCTGTTGCTGTAAAATCTGCTATTACACCATCCTTCATTGGCCTTACGGCTTTAATATCTTCAGGAGTTCTTCCTAGCATTTCTTTTGCTTCATATCCTGTTGCTTTTATTTCTCCTGTTTTTCTATCTATTGCAACAACTGATGGTTCTTTTAGGACTATTCCTTTTCCTTTTAATGTCATTAGGATATTTGCTGTTCCCAAATCTATTCCTATATCTTTTGAACCAAATGTAAATAGTTTCATTTTTTCTACTTCCCTTCTAATTTTGTTTTCCATTTTTCAATTGTTTTTATACTCGTATATTCTCCTTTTCCAATTACTATGTGGTCTATTAGTTTTATTCCTAATAATTTAACTACAAGTTCTAATTTCTTTGTAACTTCTATATCTTGTTTACTTGGAGTAGAGTTTCCACTTGGATGGTTGTGTACAAGTATTATTTTAGGTGCATTTATTTTTACTGCTTCTGACAATATGTCTTTCATTCCTATGTTTACAAAATTATTTCCACCTATTGCTATATCTTTTATTTTTAATATATTATTTTTGTTGTCTAGCAATACTATTTTTGCTATTTCTCTTTTTTCGTATTGCATTTCATTCATTAGTATTTTTACAATATCATTTGGTTCTTTTATTTGTGTTTTTTTATAGTTTGATGGTTTGTTCATTCTGTTTGCGAGTTCACATATTGCTTTGAGCTGGATAGCTTTTACTCTACCCATACCTTTTATTTTTGTTATTTCTTCTATGCTTAAATCTCTTAAAAATGATAAACTCGTTTCATCATACATTTCATTTAATTTTAAAATTTCTCTTGCTATATCAACACTTGTATATTCTTTTGTTCCTGTTTTTATTATAATTGCTAATAATTCTGCATTGCTTAAGCTTTTTTCACCATATAATTCTAATTTTTCGTATGGTCTTTCACTCTGAGGTAATTCTTTTATTGTCAATTTTTCTTCCTTTCCGCCCCTTAAGTTACCTCTTTTTTATTTACTAAATTTTTCTGTAAATGAATATTGCAAGTGCCATTCCTATTATACTTGCGATATTTATTTTTATTGAAAATGCAAATGTTATGCTTAATATACTTAAGTTTAATACAAATGGACTCTCTAATCCAAATTCTTGTCCAAATGATAACCACCATAGTCCATTTACATTTGCTGCTAAATCTCCCAATAATCCACCAATTACTAGTCCACTTAAAATAAATATTAATAATATCCAAAAACTTTTATCTCTTGCAGCCATTTTTTCCTCCTTTGTTTTCCTTACGGATTTTTGCGTTTATAAGACTTTTATATTATATATTCATTTTACATTTTTTTCAAGCAAATTGTAGATTTTTTTTATTTTTTGTGTTACAGTCTATATTACCATATTTTGTTTCTTTAAATCTATTAATTTTCGTAGTATAATGTACATAGTAGATTAAAAAGAAACAATATATGTTTTTATAGCATATAATTGTTAGGAGGATTTCTAATATGAAAATTGAAAAACTTACTGATAATAAAATTAGAATCATCATAGATTTAGATGAATTATCCGAAAAAAATATTGATGTTAATAGTTTAATTAAAAATAATGATAAAGCACACGTGCTTTTCCAAACTATTCTTAATGAAGCAGAAAAACAAGTTGGATTTAAAGTTCAAAATTGTAAATTACTTGTAGAAGCTTTTTCTACAACTGATGGATATGTTGTTTTTACTTTAACAAAATATAAAAATGAAGCCATTTCTGGAAATTCTTCTAAAAAGGTTAGATATAGGAGAAAAACACTTTCAACATCATATAAAAACGCAATTTATAAATTCAATAATTTTGATGAATTTTGTAATTTTTGTACATATTGTAATTCAAGTAAACTAGGTGATCTTAAAAGTTTTGCTAAAAATATTTCTTTATATGAATATAGAAATTTTTATTATTTAGTTTTTACTAATATTAATATTGATTATAAATATACAAATTTGTTTTATACATCAATTTCTGAATTTTCTAATTTAATTAGCAATTCTATTATTTTAAAAAGTAAATTAGTAGAACACGGAAAAGTTATTTTTAAAGCTAATGCAGTAGTAAATGGTATAAAATATTTTGTAAATATTTAATGAAAATTATGGTAAATTTTTCTTGTATATGATATTATAGATTTACTTTTGTTATTAATAGGAGGTGAGTTTATGGATTTTAATGATTCAGATGCAATACGCACAATGGATACAAATTCAGTACTTACAAATACTTTTTTTAGAATGTTTTTAGGATTACTTGCAAGTGCCGTTACTGCTATATATACCTATTATTCTGGTATGTATATCGATATAGTTACAAGTGGTGCTTTCTATGGTTTAGCTATTGCTGAAGTTGTTGTAGTAATTCTATTTTCACTATTCTTTCAAAAAGCTTCTCCAACAGTTGTTACTGTTATGTTTTTTGGATATGCATTTTTAAATGGATTTACTTTATCTGTTATTTTCGCAGCTTATGAATTAACTTCTATTGGTTATGCTTTTGCTGCAACTGCAGCTATGTTCGGAATTTTAGCATTTATTGGATATAAAACAGATAAAGATCTTTCAAATTGGGGTACACCACTTTCAGTTACTCTTATTGTAGGGCTTGTTTTAACTGTTATTAACTTATTCATTGGCAATACAGTACTTGACATTGTTTTAGATTGGGTTATGCTATTTTTGTTTTTTGGATTAATTGTTTATGATATGAATAAAATTAGGGCAATGCATGAGGCTGGTTTCTGCGATGATGAAAAGTTATATGTTTATGGTGCTATGGAATTGTATTTAGACTTTATTAATGTATTTTTGAGAATTTTGAGATTTTTAGGAAAAAATAAAGATTAATAAAAAGCTTCGGATTTATTAAATAAATCTGAAGCTTTATTATTATGCATTTTCTTCATTTTTTCTTTTATTTATTATATCAACCACAAATGTAATTAACATTGTAACTGCTATAATTCCAACTAAAATTCCAATATATGTTCCTTTAAAGTTAGAAGCTGTTGGAACTAAAACTTCTCTTAATAACTTAATTGAATAAGTCATTGGTAAATATGGAGAAACTGCTTGGAATGCTTTATCTATTGTTTCTATTGGGAATGTTCCGCCTGCTGCTGCTAGTTGTAATACTAATATGATTAATGCTAAGAATTTTCCAATATCTCCAAAGTTTCTTATTAAAAATTGTATTATACTCATAAATGTAATTCCTATTAAAATACTTGAACCGTAATATAATGCCATATTTTGTACTTCAAATCCAAGTCCTGCTTTTAAAAGCCATCCTGTTAATAATCCTTCTGCTGCTCCAAGTCCTAGGTATATTAAGTTTTGTAATATTTTATTTTTTGCATTCATTCCAAATATGCCAAATCTTTCATCATGGTCATAATATAAAACTACATAAGCCATTAATGCTCCAACCCATAAGCCTATACATAAAAATAGTGGTGTAAATGCAATTCCATAAGAGTCTACTTTACCATATTCTTCTGTTTTGAATTCTACTGGATTTTCTCCAAATTCTTCTATTCCGTTTAAAGATTTTAGTTGTTCTTTTGTATCTTGCATACCTTCATCTATTGATGTTTTAAAGGTTTTAACTCCTTCTACTAATTGGTTGCTTCCATTGTATGCTGTTTTGCTTCCTTCGTTTAATGTACCAATAGCATTATCAACTGTGCTTGAACTTGTGCTTAATTTTTCAAGTCCTGTTTCTAAAGATTTACTTCCCTTTGATAATTGTGTTGTTCCATTTTGCAATGTTGCAATTCCATTATTTAAAGATGTTGTTCCTTGTTTTACCTGTGTTAATGCTGTTTTTAAGCTTTGTATTCCATTTGTTAATGTTCCTAATTTTTCTGTTCCTTTAGCTAATTTTTGTGTTCCTGCATAAAGGCTATTAGAACCTGCTGTTACTTTCTTTCCTCCAACTGCTACACTTTCAAAACCATTCATATTTGTTTTTGGGTCTTTTGCAAAAAATCCTTGTGCTTGTGTTGCAAATGCTTTTAAAGTTGGGTCACAGTTGTCTCCTAGTGCATCTGCTGTTTTTATAAGTTTGTTTAGGAAAACTTCTGTATTTTCACTTAAAGTATTTACTCCTGTAACATATTCTGCTACTCCGTCATTTAAAGTTTTTGCTCCTGTATTTAGGTCTGTTACTCCAGTTGATAATTCTGTTATTCCTTCTGCTCCTTGTGATGATAATTGGTCAGCACCTTGGTTTATTTGGTCTATTGCATTATCTAATGATTTTCCACCATTTTTTAATGTTTCTACTCCATCTGATACTTGTGAAATACCGCTATTTAAACTTTTGCTTCCAGTATAAGCTGAATTCACACCTTCATCAAATTCTTTATAGCTGTTGCTTAATGTGTTTGTTCCATCACTTATTTGTTTTATTCCATCATTTAAACTTTCTGTTCCATTTAAGATTGTATCTGCTCCATTACTTATTTCTTGTAAGCTATCTGGAACTTCGTTTAATTTGCTTGCTAAATTTGCTATTATTTCTTTGTCTATTTTTGATTGTAAGTTTAATTCTATTGTTTTTACCGCACTATTTACTATTTGTGTTGCTAAATAGTTTGTTGCTTGGTTTGGACTGTATGTAACTTGTGCTATTTGTTTATCCTCTGTTGAGGCACTTTCTAAACATTCTGTAAAGTTTTCTGGAATTTCTATTGTTGCATAATAGTTTCCTTTTTTCATTCCTTCTTGTGCTTCATCTTTACTTACCTCACATATTTTAAATGTGTCACTGTCTTTTAAACTTTGTACAAATTCGTTTCCTTGATTTTTGTCGTCTTTTCCTTTATCTAAATTTACAACTGCTATTTGCATATCACTTAAATTTCCATAAGGATTCCAATATGACTTTAAATAGAAAAAGCTGTAAATTAATGGTATTAGCATTACGACAATGAAAATAATTGCTTTAAAAGCATTGCTATTTTTTAGTTTTTTCATTTTTCGACTTCCTTTCTTAATCCATTTTTTAATATTCCTGAAATTGTTTGGGCCAGCATTTGTTCATCTATTTCTTTTTCTTCTGTATTCCATTCAAAGATTAAAGCTATATACATTTTGTAAATTAAAAAAGTTGTTATATCTAGATCTAAATAGTCTATATAGCCTTTTTCTTTTGCTTTTTGTAATTTACTTTTTATGTAGTTTTGTATTTTTCCATCAATCATACTTAAGCTATCTATTATTATTGGATTTTTTAGCCATTCTGCTTCTCTTGCTATTATGTTTAAAAAGTCTTGATGTTTTCTGTATTGCAATATTTCGTAAATTGCTTCATTTACAGTTTCGAAAAAGTCTTGTGGTTTTGCTTCTACTTTTTCTACTATTTTTTCCATATTGCTTATTTCTTCTTGTATGAAGTATTTTAGGAGTTCTTCTTTGCTTTCGAAGTACATATATATTGTTTTTTTAGTTACTCCTGCTTCTTTTGCTATTTCGTCCATTGATACTTTTTTGAATCCAAATTGATGAAATAATTTTCTTGCTGCTTCTATTACTTGGTCCTTTTTCATTTCTTTTCATCCCCTTTTTGGTTGATTTTGGTTTTCTTTTGTGTTTTTGCTTCTGGTATACTGTTTCGGTATTTTAGTATACTATAATTATTATGCTTTGTCAATGGGTTTTGTTGGATTTTTGAATATTTTTCTCAATTTTTGTTGAATTATATAGTGCAACATAATATAATGCCCAATATTATTAAAAAAGAGGTTGAACTTAATTGAACAATATAAAAAGCATAAATGGATTGATAAAATATTTAAGAGAAAAACATCATATCCAAATAAAAGGAAGTAATCATAAAAAGCAATTAAAAAATGTTGGATATTATCACAGATATAAAGGATATAGATATATAAAGAAACCTAATAATAGAATAAAATTTAATAATTTCGATGAAATCTTATCTATTATTGATTTTGATAAAAAAATAATATGAATTTTTATAAAAAACTTGCATATAATATTATTATATTATATAATATATACTAGGATTGCGGCGGAAGTCTTCGGACGACGCCTAGGGGAAGTGGACTTATAAAGTCCACTTCTCTTTTTATTGTAAACTTTATTTAATCAATTTTATCCAAAATTTTTTTGAATAAAAAAAAACCTGCTACTTTTTTATAACTAGTACAGACTTTTTTATTGGTCGAGGTGTTGCTATGATACCTCGAGCTATTTTCTATGATATTTAGCGACTTCTAGCGATTTTAACTTGCTTTGCGGAACACTTTTACGGAACATTTTATATCTTTAATTCCTTGAAATTCCGTACAATTCTTTTGTTTTTTCATTAATGTTTTTCACTATGAATTGCTAATTACTTTGCATTTTCAAATATATTTTTATTAATTAAATAATCGACAACATTTTGATTCTCTGATTCAATAAAGTCAGTATCAATATCAATATAATATTTCATTGTAACTGATGTATCAGAATGACCAAGTATTTCTTTTAATACATTTGGATCAATTTTTGCTTCTGCACATCTTGTTGCGAAAGTACCTCTAAGCATGTGTGTATGTAAATCCGTTCTTGTAACTTTCTTACCCTTAGAATTAATTTCTTCATAACTTCCAATATTAAGCTTAAGTCCAGCTCTTTTAAGTGCTGAATTTATACTTGATTCTTCATATAATCCATAACTTTTATTTGTTGGATTATAAAATAATAAGTGAAACTTATTTGGAATAATATGCTTTAAAGCTTCTTCTAATGCATTCTTGCTTATAGCATTAAGATTAATAATTCTTTGACCTGAAAAAGTTTTAGTTGAATCTCCAATTCTAGATTTACCTTCAGTATCTTTAGTTTGAGTTCTTCTAACAATTATAATTCCTTTTTTTAAATCAATGTCCTTTGTATAATCTAATACCAAAGCCTCGCCAATTCTCATTCCTGTACTCATTAATAGTAAAAATAAATATTTATGCTTGAATTTAGAGTATTCTACATCATTTAAGAATTATATAAGTTTCTTTTGTTCTTCAATGGTTAGTGCTATTCTATGGTGTCCTACATATTCACTCTTAGGCTTTTTAATTCTTTTATATCCAGCCATAAAATTTTCTTTTATGATTCCTTGATGATAGGCTTCTCCAAATCCCATACATAATAATTCATAATTTTGTTTTATTGTAGTTTTAGAATAAGATTTTAGCTTTGCAAGATAGTTAACAATATCTTCTCTAGATATTTTTGCAATAGGTCTATTTGCAAATGAAGTATTTTCTACTTGTTTCAAAGTATCTAGTTTTCTCTTATAAGTAGATTCCTTTAATTTGTCCTAATTTATATTGTTCTTCTATCATAGGTTCTACTAAATCTTTAAGAGTTTTATTTGTTTTAGTTATTACTCTTGGACCACCTTCTTCATCTAGTTTAAGCTTGCATTGAAGTGCTTTGCTAAATGCTTCTTCTTCAGTTTCACCAATAAAAGTTTTTCTTTTAACTTTGCCTGTTGTTTGATCTCTTCCAATAGTTAGCAGAGCTTTACAACTTTTAGATATATAGAATTTATCACAAGACTTGCAAATATTATATTGTTCTTCGTTGTCAATGTTCTCTTTACCAGATTTGTTTAGCTTACATTCAGCACATATTGATTTATTGTACTTTTTATTAGTACCTGAAATTTTCTTTGCTCTTTTATCATAATATGTACCACATGTAATCCCTTTAAAATTCATCTTTTTACCTCCTTAAATAAATTCTAAAGGGGCTATCTGATATGATTTTATACAAAGTAATTATATCAATTTTATAATAAGATATCAATAGCCATCCCTTAGCGAAAATACTAAAAAAGTTAATAGAAGATTTAATTTTATATACTCTTTTAATTTAATCATTAACTCTTCTAGTACTAAAATATTCTCTGAAATTTTCTTCAGAAATCTTAAAAGCTCGTCCAACTTTTACACAAGGAAAGTCTGACCTGTGGAATAAATCTAAACAAGCTCTGTTTCCAATCTTAAGTATTTTCATTACGTCTGATGTTGTATATATGCGTTAATTGTTTTTTCTTCCATATAAATACCTCCTTTCAATTGTTTCCTCACTTCTAAGTTAAAATACAACCAATTTCACTAAAATATTTTGAAATTTTTCCCTTCTATTAATTAAGAACGAAAAATTTTGCAAAAAAATTACAAATGATTTTAAATTTTCTTAAATTTTTTCACTTCTACTAATAAAGGCAAAATAAAATCATAAAAGGTAACCCTGTTTTTGTAAGTCTTGTATAAATACTACAAGTGGTATTGAATTTTCTTGTGTTTTTAAACCTTCTATTAAGAACAGCACAAAAAAATTGAAAAAGGTGACATTTGATTTCTATTTTTTTATGCTCCCACTTATAAAGGCAAAATGAAATTCAAAAATCTTAACAAGTCTCAAAAAATTTTCTAAAATTTTTAATCCTTCATATAAAATCTCCTTCTAATTGTTTCCTCTCTTGTAAACAAAAAATTACCCCTGAGATTAAAAAAATTGTAAATTCTTAAACCTTCTATATGTAAAAGCTAAAAAATTATCAAAAACTGGACAATTATTTTGAAAACTTTTTGATTTGAATGAAAATTATAAAATATTGAATGTTCGCTTTAATTTATTTTGAAAATATGATATAGTTATAAAGAATTTGGAGGAAAAAATGGAGATAGTAAAACCTTTTGTAAAATGGGCTGGAGGTAAAAATAGCTTAATCCCACAATTAACTAAATATTATCCTTTTGAGCTTAAAAATGGTACTATTGAAAGATATATAGAACCATTTGTTGGTGGTGGAGCTGTTCTAATTGATATTTTACAAAAATATGAAGTAAAAGAAGCTTATGCTTTTGATATAAATAAAGATTTGATTAATTGCTATAATGTTATAAAAACAAATGTAGAAAATTTGATTCAAGAACTGGATAAAAAAGAAATGAAATTTTTAATTCTAGATAATGATGCTAGACAACAATATTTTTATGATATTAGAGCAGAATATAATTCTTATACATTAAATGAAGATATCGATGTAAAACGAGCATCTGAATTTATATTCTTAAATAGGACGTGTTTTAATGGATTATACAGAGTTAATAAAGATGGAAAATTTAATGTACCATGTGGCAAATATAAAAATCCTACAATATGTGATTCTAACAATTTAAGAAATTTATCAAAACTTATAAAAAATGTAAAATTCGAATATGGTGATTACAAAAAAAGTGAAAGTTTTGTTAATGAAAATACTTTTGTATATTTTGATCCACCATATAGACCTTTATCAATTACATCTGGATTTACATCTTATACAAAAGAAGATTTTAACGATGATAATCAAAAAGAACTAGCAAATTATTTTTATAAATTAGACTTAAAAAATGCTAAATTAATGTTAAGTAACTCAAATCCAAAAAATGTTAATAAAGATGATAATTTCTTCGAGAATATTTATAAAGGTTTTGTTATAAACGAAGTTTCAGCAAAAAGAATGATAAATGCAAATGCAAAAGGACGTGGAGAAATTTCAGAATTATTAATAACAAATTATGAGGAGCAATCAAAATGGGAGTCTCAAAAAAATTCTACTATGAAAATGATAGCTTTAGCCTAATATATGATGATACATTTAATGCTTTAAATTCATTTGAAAATAGTACATTTGATATGATATTTGCAGATCCACCATATTTTTTATCTGATGATGGAATAACTTGTAGTGGTGGAAAAATGGTAAGTGTTAATAAGGGAGAATGGGACAAGTCTTTGTCAATACAAGATAAACACAACTTTAATAAAAAATGGATAAAAGAATGTTATAGAGTGTTAAAAGATAATGGAACAATTTGGATTAGTGGAACACTACACAATATTTATTCAATAGGTATGGCTCTTGAAGAAGAAGGGTTTAAAATAATAAATAATATAACTTGGCAAAAAACTAATCCACCCCCTAACTTGGCATGCAAAACATTCACACATTCTACTGAAACAATATTATGGGCTAAAAAGGATTTAAAGAATAATAAATACACTTTTAATTATGACTTAATGAAAAAGCTAAACAATAATAAACAGATGAAGGATGTTTGGACCACTTCTCTAACAAAACCTTCTGAAAAGAAACAAGGAAAACATCCAACACAAAAACCTTTAGAGATATTAGATAGAATAATACTTGCATCTACAAATGAAAATGATTTAATTTTGGACCCGTTTTGTGGAAGTAGTACTACAGGTATTGCAACATCAAAATTAAATAGAAAGTACATAGGAATTGATAATAATAAAGATTATTTAGATTTATCTATAAGAAGATTTGAAGAATTAGGAGGTTAATATGGCTGTACCCAAATATGATGAAATGTATAACGATTTTTTAATCACATTAGTTGATGGAAAAGAACATGATATAAAGGAAATTAGAGAAATAGTGGCTAAAAAGAAAAAACTTACTGATGAGGATTTAAAAGAAACTTTGAACAGCGGAAAGTGTAAGTACTTTAATAGAATAGGTTGGACGGCTACATATTTGAAAAAAGCAGGCTTAATAAATAGTGTCAAAAGAGGAATGTTTAATATTACAGATGAAGGAAATAAAATAATCACGAATAATGAAAGAATAGATAATAATTTTCTATTGAACTATGATTCTTTTAAGGAATTTAAAGATAGAAATACTGAACCTATAAAAATAAAGGAAATGAATAGTTCTGAAAATGAAGTTGAATTAACTCCTCAAGAAAAAATTGAAAAAGCTATTCAGGAAATTAATAACGAATTAGAAGACAATTTACTTGAGGAAATTCTAAAGCAATCCAGTGATTTTTTTGAAGAATTATCTGTAAAACTACTTTTGGCAATGGGATATGGAAAAGCTGAAAATGCTGTCGTCACTCCGAAAACTGGAGATTATGGCATTGACGGATTTGTTTTGGAAGATGAATTAGGAATAAACACTATATTTATTCAAGCTAAAAGATATGATAAAGATAATTCTGTATCAAGACCAGAGATTCAAAAATTTGCAGGTGCTATGTTGGGAAAAAATGCGAAAAAAGGAGTTTTTATTACAACTAGTTATTTTGCAAAACCAGCCATAGACTATGCTAATAATCAGAATATCATTTTAATAGATGGCTCAAAGTTAGTTCAGCTTATGATAAAATATAATGTGGGTTGTTATACAGAAAATAGTTATAGCATAAAAAAATTAGATTTAGATTTCTTTGAAAATATATAGAGAGGGGACAAAGATGAAAAGAAATTTTGCAGAGTGGTTACTTACTTTTACTGATAGTATTGCAGATTATAAATATTACATAGACTTTGAAACAATATATAGAAATGCAAAAGAACATAAACTTGAACTAAATATGATGAATTCCTTAATTGGTAGTAAAAATATTGAAACTGATTTTGAAAATTTAGTAAAGAAATATCCTGAAGTTTTAAAGTGTATTCCAACATTATTAGCAGTAAGACAATATGAAATAATAGTTTTAGATAGTGACGGAAACAAATTTGAATACAACTTTAAGAAAATGAATTATGATGTAGCACAATATAAAGTATTTATGAAAGAAACAGGATTATTTGACTTAATTCAAAACCATCTTGTAAATAATTTGTACGACTATGTTTTAGGAGTAGAGTCTGGATTAAATTCAAACGCTAGAAAAAATCGTGGTGGACATTTAATGGAAGATGTTGTAGAAAGATTTATTCAAAAAGCTGGATTTAAGAAGAACGAAACTTATTTTAAGGAAATGTACTTGCAAGACATAGAAGAAAAATGGAAATTAGATATGTCATTTATAAGCAACCAAAATCAAGCTACAAAAAGATTTGATTTTGTTGTGAAAACTGATAAATGTATATATGGCATTGAAACTAATTTCTATGCAGCAGGTGGATCAAAACTAAATGAAACTGCAAGAAGTTATAAAATGATTGCAGAAGAAGCAGAAAAAGTAGTTGGTTTTGAATTCGTTTGGTTTACTGATGGTATGGGATGGATTTCTGCTAGAAATAATTTAAAAGAAACATTTGATAAAATGGATAATATTTATAACATTGCAGATATGAAAAACGGTGTTATGAAGGAAATATTTAAATAGTAAAGGAGCATAATAATATATGAAAAATGTTACATTAGACGCGTTAATACCAAGAGAAGATTTTGAAATAATAGATGAATTAGAAAATGGGAATATTAGTAGAAATAAATCTACTCTTTCTATTGAGGACCTTTCATTTGATTCCTTTTTCTTTTCAGCACTAAGAAAACCTGATTTTCAAAGAGAAACCAATGAATGGAATCCTGAAAAAATATGTGGATTTATAGAAAGTTTTGTTAAAGGCGAATTAGTTCCTGCTATAATTCTTTGGAAACATAAAAACGGATATATATTTGTTATAGATGGTTCCCATAGATTAAGTGCATTGGGTGCATGGATTAATGATGATTATGGTGACAATAATATATCTCTTGACTATTATGAAAAATTTATACCTCAAGAGCAAAAAGAAATTGCTGAATATACTAGAACTTTAGTTAATGAAAGAATAGGATCTTTTAAGGATTATCAAAAGGCAAGAAGAAATCCTGATGGAGTACCACAATATATACTTGATAATGTTAAAAATCTTGGTGCTATTGCTTTACAAATACAATGGGTAGAAGGAGATTCAGCCACAGCCGAAAGATCATTTCTAAAAATAAACCAATCTGCTACGCCGATAAGTAATGCAGAATTAGAATTAATACAATCTAGAAAAATGCCATATGCAATAGCAGCTAGAGCAATAATGAGAGCTGGAAAAGGTCATAATTATTGGTCAACTTTTGATAGTGAAGCTCAAAATAATATAAAAACTATTGCGAGTAATATTCACAACTTATTGTTTTCTGGTGATAATTTTTCTGAAACTTCAAATCTATCTAATTTGCCAATAGGTGGAAATTTTGCTTCAACTAGCACATTAGACTTAATTAATCAAACTGTTAAAATAGCCAATGACATTAATGAAAAAACAGATTATGTTGTTGATAATGATGGAAGTAAAACATTAAAGTACTTAAAAAACACATTGGAATTATTACAATTAATTCATTCTAAAGAAAAATTTTCATTAGGATTGCATCCATTCATATATTTTTACTCTAATATTGGAAGACATAAAATTGCATCTTATTATGGCATTTTAGAATTACTTTATAGACTGAAAACTACAAATAAAATAAATGATTTTTGCAATGTTAGAGATAGATTTGAACAAATACTTTTAAAATATGAATTTTTAATACAACAAATAGTAAGAAAATGGCGTCAATCCAAGAGAGGCTATAAAGAAGTAGCAGATTATTTTGAACAAATACTATTATTGTTAAATCAAAAACCTAATGATAGCATTGAAAATATAATGGATGAACTTATAAAAATGTCTAAGTTTAATTATTTAAAAATTGCCATTATTGACAATACATCCAATACAACTAATAGAAAAGATTTTAGTAGAGGTGAAAAAGTACAGATTAAGGTTAATACGTTAATAAAAGGAATTCCAATATGTCCTATTTGTAAAGGATATATTGACATTAATTCTAGTTCTATTGATCATATTCAAAGAAAAAGAGATGGTGGTATTGCAGACATAAGTAATGGACAAGTAACTCATATCTATTGCAATACAACATTAAAAAATTAATAATATAAAGAAGTATGGTGTTGAAATCATACTTCTTTGTTTTTTATTATTCACAGTTTTGAATTAGGCTAATACCATCAACAAATCCATTTCTATAATACTTTTCATTCCAGTAACTTAAATAATCCATAAAATTTTTTTCAAGTTCATTTAATGTTTCTCAACATATTTTTTATTTTGTTGTGGTACATTTTTCAAAACTTTTTCATATATTTCATCAATAAATAATTTATGCTTTTTGTCTTCTTCAGTTAGATAGCATAAAATATTTTCTTCTCTAAATTCCAACCATTCTTTTAATATATCATCATTTACTTCTCTAAAATTTTTCATCTATTATACACCTCATATTTCAAATTTTTATAAAAAAGGATTGGGACTTGTCCCATTGAACAGAATGTGGAGCAAGGCGAACTTCGGTCTCCCGAATTCAGTGCTTGCTTGCTGGCTGGGACAGAAAATGATATTTTCGGTCGCCCACATTCATTGCTTGCTAGCTAGGACAAGAAATTGAATTATAAAATAATTTATCGCACCTATTTTAGTACCTTACTTTGTCCATTAAAAGGTATTTATTTTTTATTTATTGTCACTTTATTGGAACTTTTTTAGGTACATAAATTCATTTTATAGTACATTTTTTTCACCTTTTTTGTACTTTTATTTTTCTTAAAAATAATTTTTAGGTACAAAACTTATACATAAATTAGTTCTTTTAATACAATTTCTTCAGCTCTATTTTTTATATTATTCATACATCTAACCCATTCCATTTGGTCTGTTGCTTTTAATTCTTCATTAACATTTTCCTCATCTGCTAGTTGTTTTATTATCTTTTTTATCCTTTCATTTGCAGCACTCTCTATATTTCTTAATTCAAATGGAACAGATCCATTAATCATAAGGAAAGTATAATAACCTTTCTTATGTTCTTTCAAATACTCTAATCTTAATAGTCCATATTTGCCTATATTTTCTATTTTTTCATCTTCGGCAGGAAAAGAATACCTTTGGAAGATAAAAGTCTCCTATTTTTTGATATTCTAATTCTTTTTTACTCATAATTTATTCACTCCTTTAATATTTTCTTTTTAGTATGTAATAAATATTAATATAATTATTTATATTATAATTAGTATTATTACATCGTAATTTTTCCGACTCTAGTATCGTAAAATTTCCGTATCATGAAACGAAAAATTTACGATTCATACATTTTTACATGATTAATCTTACCAACATATATAATGTTGTTCTTCTTAAAACCTGTCCTTTTTTCACGAATTAATTTCTTATTCTTTAATTCTTTAAATGCTTTTGTAACAGTTTTATCTGAAAGATTAAGTTTTTCCTGAGCTTCTTTTCTTGAAAATATAATATAAATATCTCCGTCTTTATCTGTCCATTTATTTTTTATAGATAAAGATAATCTGTCTAGTAATAGTCCATATAATACCTTACTTGCTAGGCTTAAATCTGTGTAATATTGATTTACAAATAGCTCTTTTGGTACTTGGAAAAAACTATTTTCCAGAAACTCATTTGCTTTATATGGTATAAAATACATATCAATAGCCCCCCTTTTTGTGTTTTACTTTCAACACTCAAAGTAGCTAAATATCAACGTTTTTTTCTTTGCGGAAATTTTCGGAACATTTTTTTCTTGTAAAAAACATTTTGCGGAACACTTTTCAGAACAAAAAATCAGAATTTTTTAGAATTTTTAGACATTTTTTAGAATAAATAAAAAAATGCTATTTTCTAAAAACTCTTAGAAAATAGCTTATTTAAAATCATTTGACTGTTTTTGAATTCTAATGAATTTTCCTCAAAAACTGGTCTTTTATGGTCGAGGTGACAGGGATCGAACCTGCGACCTCATGGTCCCAAACCACGCGCGCTACCAACTGCGCTACACCTCGATTAACTTCACTATTCAATTGACGCTATCTATAATAACATACTTTTTTTAGAATTTCAAGACTTTTTTGAAAAAAAATCAAAATACTCTTGCAAAATTTAAAATTTACAAGTATAATGTATTAGTATTAATTAATTTAATACATTATGCACCAGTAGCTTAGCTGGATAGAGCACTCGGCTACGAACCGAGAGGTCGGGGATTCGAATTCCTCCTGGTGCACCAATCACTTTTTATTTTATCATTTTTAGTTTATTCTTTATTTAATTTTTTCTTCCCAAAGCAATTTTTATATTTTTCCTACTTTCCCCTCTTATAACTTCTAACTCTACCCCATCTCCTGGTGCTTTTCCATAAACAAATTCTCTTAGATCATTAATAGTATTCAAATTTTTTCCATTAACACTGCAAATTAAATCTCCCTCTTTTAAATCAGAACCTGCTGCAGGTCCATTTGAAATAACTTTGGAAACATATACTCCCCTATTTAATTTGCTTTTTAAATTTAGATAATTTGCTACATCTCCATCATAAGCATAAATTCCAAGTGTTGCCTCCTCAAAGTTTCCATTTTGCCTAAAAGAATTTATTACAGGTTTAACTACATTTATCGGAACCGCAAAACCAATTCCTTCTGCAGATGTGATTTTTACCGTATTTATTCCTATTACCTCGCCACTTTTGTTTACAAGCGGTCCACCACTATTTCCTGGATTTATTGTAGCATCAGTTTGAATTAAATCTGAAATATAACTTGTACTATCATTTTCATCAATTTTTATTGTTCGGTTTAATGCACTAATAATTCCTGATGTAACTGTTTTTCTAAATTCATAACCAATTGGGTTTCCTACGGCATAAACGCTTTCTCCTACTTTGATGGAACTTGAGTCTCCCAAACTTGCATAGTCTAAATCATTTGCCACAATTTTTACAATTGATAAATCTAAATTTGTATCACTCCATTTAACACTTCCTTCATATGTATTTTCATCAACTGTTACATAACAATTACTATATTTTTCTCCTGTAACATGTGAGTTGCTTAAAATATATCCATCTTGACTTACTATAATTCCTGTACCTAAACCTAATTCATCACTTTTAATATTATTTAAAATAGAACCTCCCGTGCTTGAAAGTTTTGAAATTCCTACGACACTTTTTGTAACTGTTTCTAACATATTTACTGCCTGAGTACTATTATCCGTAGAATTATCCACATTTTTTGCATAGTTTGTGGATAAAGAAGTTCTTACGCCCTCGTACTCATTTGATATTTCTATATTTTTATACATTAGCCATATATTGTATATGCTAATTCCTAAAAGTATTATTATTAATAATGCTAAAATTGTATTTTTTATCTTCTTATTTTTCTTTTCCATTAAACTATACCCCCATTTTTTTATATTATTTCCAATATTATTTTTAATAAACTTATGTACTAAAAATTATACAGAAAAATCACTCATTCCGTTGCATTTTTCGACATAATACTATATAATAAAAAAAATTAAGAAAATAAAAAGGTAATGGTGATTATTCAAATGGAACAAAAAATGTATGAATTAACAAACCCTCAAAAAAGTATTTGGCTTACTGAACAATATTTTCAAAACACAACAATAAATAATATTTGTGGAAGTTTAATTATAAAACAAGATACAGATCTAAATATTTTAAATAAAGCTATTAATATTTTTGTTAAAAATAACGATAGCTTCAAATTAAGATTTAAACAAAACGGAAGTGAATTAGAGCAATATTTTTCTAAAGACGAAGATTTCAATTTTGAAATCCTAAATATAATTGAAGAAAAACAAATTGAAGTGTTTGCAAAAAAAATAGTAGACACTAAATTTAGCATTATTGATTCTCGAGTTTTTGACTTCAAATTATTCAAATTATCATCTGGTTTCGGTGGATTTATTGTTAATGTTCACCATATAATTTCCGACGCTGCAACTTTCTCTTTAATTGGCACGGAAATAGTTGAAATTTATTCTAAATTAATAAATAACGAAGATAATCCCACAAAAACATATTCATACATTGATTATATAAATTCTGAAAAAGAGTATTTAAAAAGTCCTAGATTTGAAAAAGACAAGGAGTATTGGAAAGAACAATTATCTCCTTTACCAGAAGTTGCAACTGTTTTTTCTACTAATTCTGATAAGGTTTTAAGTAATTACATAGCAGATAGAGCAGAATTTGTTTTGGATAATAATTTAATAAATAAAATAAAAGATTTTTGTACAAGAAATAAAATAAGTGTTTACAATTTTTTAATTGGAATTTATTCTATTTATTTTGGAAAAACAAATAATATGGATATTTTTACATTTGGAACTCCTGTTTTAAATAGGACAAATTTTGCTGAAAAACATACATCTGGAATGTTTATAAGTACATCTTTATTAAAAATAGATATGTCACAAAATAAGTCATTTAAACAATTTTCACAAGATATTTATAAAACTTGTATGCAAATGCTTAGACATCAAAAATATAATTATCAACTTATTTTAGATGATGTTAGAAAAAATGATAGTTCTATTTCTGAGTTATATGATATAGGTCTTTCTTATCAAATAACACAAGCAACAGATTCTTCGCTTGATATTCCTTATTCAACTAAATGGTACGGAACTGACTATGTTGCCAATACCTTGGATATTCATTTTCACGATAATGATGATTCTGGAAATTTGCTTGTTGAATATGATTATCAAGTTTGTAAACTTGCAAGAGAAGATATTTTGAGTATTCATAATAGAATATTAGAAATAATTAATCAAGTTTTAAAAAATGAAAATATTCCTATTTTTGATATTGATATTGTTACTAAAGAAGAAAGAAATATAATTTTAAATCAATTTAATAATTATAAAAAAGATTTTCCAATAGATAAAAATATTGTGGATTTATTTAATGAACAAGTTTTAAAAAATCCAAATAATATTGCAGTAATTTTTAAAGATGAGAAATTAACTTATGAGGAACTAGATAAAAAATCGAATCAATTTGCTTGGTACTTAATTTCTAAGCATAATATTAAACCTAATTCTATTATTAGTGTTTGTATGAATAGAAATATTGATTTTATTATAACTGTTTTGGGTATTTTAAAAACAGGTTCTAGTTACCTACCTATCCACCCAGATTATCCGTTAGAAAGAATTGATTATATTATAAAAAATAGTAATTCTAAGTTATTTATAACAAATACTAATATTAATATAGAAAATAAAATTAATTTTGTAGATATTAATTTAGAGGATTTTT
>OKXB01001055.1_pt1 | contig 29699 bp, 27 predicted proteins | sample 1601731 | NCBI WGS metagenome assembly OKXB01 (sample SAMN04414077, study PRJEB24778) | human gut metagenome | material: faecal | host: Homo sapiens
ATGGCGAGGAAGAGGCTAAGAAGGCACAGGAGAGTGCAAGAGCACTGTTTACCGGCGGCAACGCCGCAGAAATGCCTACCAGTGAGCTGACAGAGGCAGACTTTACCGATGGTAAGATTGATATTCTCGGTGTTCTGGTGAAATCCGGACTGTCCGCATCCCGCAGTGAAGCAAGACGTGCCGTAGAACAGGGCGGTGTCTCAGTTGCAGACGAGAAAGTAACCGATATCAAGACAGCTTACAATGCAGATTCCTTTGGAGCAGATGGACTTGTTGTAAAACGTGGTAAAAAGAAATTTGTGAAAGTAATCGTAAAATAATGAACTGTATCATAAGAAATGCACAAATGAGCGACTATGACTCCGTCGTCCGCATCTTAAATCAGGGGCAGGCACTTCATATAAACTGGCGTCCCGATATTTACAAACCCAATGATGCGCTTCTGCCAAAGGCAGTATTTGAGGAAATCGTAAAAGGCGATACTTTCTATATTGCAGAAAATGAAGGAAATGTGATCGGAATTTTAGAACTTATCTTCCGGCATATTGAATCTCCTGCACAGGTGACACGGGACATTGTTTTTATCGACACAATGGCGGTTGACGAACCTTACCGCGGCATGGGTGTCGGACATCTTTTCTTTGAAAAAGTAAAAGAGATAAAAGCAGAAAAAAATCTTGACGGCATTGAACTTCAGGTGAATGCAAAAAATAAAGCTGCCTACGAGATGTACTGTAATTACGGATTTACGGAAAAATCCATTCATATGGAATTACTGTAAAAACTATATTTACCTAAAAAAGGACACATACCTCTGATGCTATTACGCATTATCTGGTATGTGTCCTGGTTTTTATCTTCTTTTTATTTTATTGGTTGACATAATTTTTAATCCACTTTACTGCATAAAGAGGAATATTCGTCATCCAATCCTGCTCTCTATAATCCGACATTGATGTTCGGACTGCATAAGATGGTTGATACTTTTCACAAAAAGCTTTCAAACTCTTTGCTTTCAGATTTTCTTCCGCCTTTACTTCAATTGGAATAACAGATGTTTTTCCCTGAACTAAAAAATCAATCTCTCCCTTGGAATTTTGCGTTGAATAATAGTAAGGTATCACTCCGACATCTGATATTAACTGCTGCAATATATACTGCTCTGTCAGTGCTCCCTTAAATTCAGTAAAAATCTTATTTCCTTCTATAATCACTTTTGCATCCAGATCTGTCATCGCTATGAGCAATCCAATATCCACTAAAAAAAGCTTAAAAGCATCAAAATCAATATATGCTTTCAATGGAAGATCCGGTTTTTGAATCCGCTGTACTTTATGAATCAATCCACAATCCAATAACCATTGAATAGCCAGCTCAAAATCCTTTGCCCTGCTCCCCTCGCGTACCTGTCCATAAATATATTTTTTATTCTCTTTTGCAAGCTGCATCGGAATCGAATTCCACACAAGATTCAGTCTTGGAACAAGCTTTATTTCAGCATGTTTTGAAAAATCCTGCTGATAATAGTTAATAAGATTTTTCTGAATCGCACGAACACGATTATAATCCTTTTTTTCCGAAAAATCTTTTACCACCTCTGGCATCCCACCTACAAAATAGTATTCCCTTAAACGTTCTATATATTTTGTTTTGAACACTGTTACCATCTGCGTATCACAACTGTCTAACATGGAAACAAATTGTTTCTCTCCCATTGCGCACAAAAATTCCCTGAAATTAAGCGGATACAAATCAAGAAAATCTACCTTCCCAACTGGAAATGACGTACCTTGGTGTAATGCAACTCCAAGAAGTGATCCTGCTGCAACAATTGCATACTGAGGTGCATTTTCATAAAAATACTTTAATGATGTAAGTGCTTTTGGTACTTCCTGAACTTCGTCGAAAATGATCAGCGTATTCTCTGCCTCAATAGAAACTCCTGTCTCAGCACTGATCGATAAAACCAGTCTTTCAATGTCTAAATCTCCTTCGAATACCTGTTTCATACGGGCATTATTATCAAAATTAACATAGGCTGTCTTCTCAAAATACTGTTGACCAAATGTCTTCATGATCCATGTTTTTCCGACCTGTCTTGCCCCGCGGATAATCAATGGTTTTCTATTTTCATTTTCTTTCCATTCTTTCATTCGTGATAATGCAAATCGTTCCATGAGCCTTCCTCCAACTCCTATATTCTATAAGCATCCATTAAATTATTTCCATATATCTGCATTATAAAATTGTACCCTGCTGGTGTCAACATTATTAAGGACGTAAATATGTATTTACGTAGCACTTTTAAGGACGAAAAATGTACAAATACATCATTTCCAAGTACCGCCGGAATGTGTACCTTCCATAAATAAATTAAAGGAACCATCAAGCATATAAAGAAGTTCATAATTTTTGTGCTTATGTGCCATTTCTACCGTATCATATATAATTCTGGTATCAATAAATCTATCCTTTTATCCGAGAACAGTTCTTTAAACTTTTTGAGACTTTTACCGGATGTATTGGCTTCAGATTTAACCTCAATCGAAAATAGGAGCAGTGCGATTGAAAAAATCCAATCGCACTGCCCTTATTTCTTCTCTCCGCCAACCTTGCGGAAGTTATTGAAATCATTCACGACTTCCCGAACACACCAGACCAGTGTATCGAATGCGCCTGCCTCGTACAGATTGATCAGGATCATACCAATCGGGATTGCAAGGATCATCCCCACAACACTGCCCACCCTGTAACCGATGAACATGAATAACAGCGATGCAAACGGATCAAGTCCTACGGAATCGCCGATCAGCTTCGGCTGCACGATCTGGTGCACGACAAGAGAGACCACATATAAAACGATCATGCCGACCGCCATCTTGTAATCTCCGGTAAAAAGTTTGATAACCGCCCACGGACAGAGCACTGTTCCCGTTCCAAACACCGGAAGCATATCCAGAAACGCAATGCCAAAGGCGATCAGCCATGCAAAATCTACCCGGAGGATCAAAAGACCGATCAGAAGAATGACATAAATAACGCCCATGATCTTAAACTGTGCTTTAAAATAGCCTCCTACCGCATGCACAAGCTGTTTATAGATGCGTTCTGTTTTTGCAAGAAATCCGGCAGATAAATGTTTCTCCACCCCGGTGATCAGTTTGTCTTTATCTGCAATAAAAAAATATGCTGCAAGCAGTCCTACGACTATGCCAACGATCATATCCGGCAGGCTTTTAGCAAATTCTCCGATTGCCCCAAGCGTTGCAGAATCTGAGTTGGACACAAAATTTGTCAAAAAATCCTGAATCGCAGTTCCGATGGCACTTAAATCCACATTCTGCGTAAATGGCAGTTTTTCCAGCAGCTGCTGCAGCTGATTGATTGCCTCGGAAAATTCGGTTCCGGCATTGGCAGACATCGTTGGCAGATACGCCATAAATGCTCCGATTCCTTTCGCAAGGACTGCCCCTGCGCCATAGCAGACCAGCACTACCAGTCCGATGACCAGCACGATCATGATGACCGAACCATATTTCCGGTTAATTTTGATCCGTTTCTCCAGAAACTTCACCATCGGATTTGCAATCATCGCAAAAATCATTCCCACCACAAACGGCATAAAATAGATCAGCAATTTGGGAAGAAATGCGAACACAAAAATCAACAAAAACACTGCCCAAAGCAGATTGCATGCAATTTTTAAATATTTTGTCCTGAAATTGCTCATAACTTCTCTTTTTCCTCTCGATCAAAAAAACTTTTCCATAGATAATTTTTTATAGATTATTTTTTATAGATTATTTTCCATAAATTGCTTTCTATTTTAACACATTCTTTTTTTGAAAAAAATATATTCCCGAATCTTTTATACTTTCTTTACCAAATCTTTATTTTTCCGCCATAAGAGCTGCTCCGTGTCCTACAAATAGAGTTTAAATTTTCTTTTTTACAAGAAAATGGTTTGCAGCCGTAACCCCGGCTCCTGCCAACAAAAGAAAATAGAAGTTCAGTCCCCTGCTGATCAGCATGGATGGGATCAGACTGCCCTTAGAAAATACCGGTGCAAAGACTGACCGATACATCAGTTCGGTGATTCCCTGCGCTCCCGGCAGCGGAAGCATATCCACCGCAATGTAGACCGATGCCTGTAATAGAACTACCTCCTGTATGGAAGTCCCCGCCTGTCCAAGTCCGAGATATACCATATAAGTAAGCAGAAATACACTACACCTCTGCAAAAACGTCACGGCGATGACCACTATTAATTTTCCCGGATGCTGCTTCAGCCAATCCACGGCATTTCTATAGTTTCCCGTAAATGTCTGCACCTTATCCATGCGCTGTGGATTTGCTTTCCAGATGTCGAGCCGGATAAACTGCTTTTCCACCCACGCCCAAACGACAATCATCCACTGTGGAAAAAGCATTGCGGCAAGTACAACTGCAACGGCAACCGTGTTCAGCGCAAGCCCCAGCAAATATAATGGAAAAAAGGACTGCAGCTCTGTTTTCAATGCGCCGCCGCAAAAAAGTAACATTCCGACACCTAAAACTACCAACACAATTTTATAAATTACTGCCACCGTCATAAGCACTATGGTACTGTCAGAACCTTTGTTTCCATCTTTGTTCATATAATAAAGCTGCACCGGCTGCCCACCTGTTGCGGATGGTGTGATGCCCGAATAAAAAAATCCAATAAACGAATATTGGATACAACGCCACAGAGAACATACCTTTTCTTTTCCAACAACACAGAGAACGGTTGTCTGACTGTCTGCTTTTTTTCGCATGGATGTGAGCAGATACCAGATCATGCTGCCCTCTGCGCAGACAAAAAATAACGCCAGTCCTGCCGCTGCAATCAGGTACGGAACTGACATATTTTTTACTGCCTGATAAATTTCTGACAGATTCTGTCCATGGAGTAACGTATAAAAAGTCAAAAACATAATCCCAAGAAACAAGACTGTCTGCAAGATTTTCTTTTTCATATCCACGTAGCCACCTTTCCTCTTTTTTGGACAGAACTGTTACGCAATTTTTTCAACAGCACAAACCGTTTCTTCCTGCACAGACATTTCCACTAATTCTCTCAAACTTCCTTCAAAAATCCGTTTCCGTCCAAATTTTTCCATGAAATCCTTTGGTGTCACAAGGGAAAAATGTTTTTCCCAATGACAGACGCCGTACTCCTCTAATACCCGTGCCACGTAGGAAGAACAGGTGTAATGGTTTTCCTGGTAAAATGGAATGTTCCACAAAATAAATGGTAATCCTGCAACTGCATAATGATAATGAAATCTTTCCTGCATAGCCAGACGCAGTTCCTGACGGATTGCCTCCTTTTGTGCAAGCGAACACTCAATACTACACACCATATAATCAGCCGTTGGAAACACCGTTAAGATTTTTCTTTTATCCTCTTTTTCAAATCCGGCAAACAGCGGAACCGCAGGATTTCTGCGTCCCACACTGTATGCCTCCTCAAGTTCCGCATCCATCGAAAGAACCACATGAATGTACTTCTGTTTGATGACCTGCCGTATCATTCCGGCAAAAAATCCCGGTGTATCTACAAATGCAATATAAATCTGTGCCATATCTTTATTCCTCTGTACTTTTTTCTTATCACTGGAACTGATAAATTTTTCTTGCCATGCGGTAGCCGCCGACTGTGATTTTTCCACCTAATCTTCCCGGCAGATAAGTAAGACCGCTTAAGGTAGAACATCTTAACCGGTAATAAAGTATCCTGTCATAATCCTTCACCTGCTCCCACATCCTTTTACGTTTCTGGAACGCCTCCTCTGTTTTGATCAGAAGAAGATGGATTGAAGAAATGGACAACATGATCGAAATATTGCGCATCATGTAAACGGCCAGTTTTGGATACATTTTTTTCACTTCTCTTAAATCCACACTTTTTGCAACAAGCTCTGTCACGCGGATCTGCTGGTCGATACGCTTCATCAGGACTTTCTCGTTGACCGACTGATCTTCCCTTCCAAGGTAGTAATGATACAGGTCAATATCCATGTAGTAGAGATTCTTCGCATACGGAAGCGGCTGATAGGAAAACAGGTTATCCACATAAAACGTGTGCTCCGGCAGTTTTACCCCTGACTGTCTCAATACTTTCGTCTGAAACATAAGTGCATGCATAATCAAATACTGCGATGGATGAAAATGTCCGATTGTGTTCCAGTTGCACATTTTTTCAGTTGGAAATACATTTCTGTAATTCATCGGTTTCTGGATTCCCTCATCCAGATGATCGTACACATAATTACAGATGATCAGATCCGGGAACTGTGCGACTTCAAAACTTTTTATTTTATCTAACATTTTCAGATAAGCATCACGGTCGAACCAGTCGTCGGAATCCACGACTTTATAATAAAGTCCATGCGCCAGCTCCAGCCCTTTGTTCACACCGGAACCATGACCGCCGTTTGGCTTATGCACCGCTTTTACAATGTTTGGATAAAGCATTTCGTATTCATCTGCGATCGCACCTGTCCGGTCGGAAGAACCATCGTCAATAATGAGGATCTCGACATCCTCGCCGCCCACCAAAAGTGAATCCACACATCTTCGCATATAATTTTCTGAATTGTAACATGGGATTGTAAATGTGATATATTTCATTTGGAATGACCTCCGCTATACTCTGTAACATTTTTACTGTTAACGAGTATAACGGTTCATTCTTAAAATACACATGGATTATTCTAAAGAAAAGGTAAAGATTACCTATACAAAATGTTAAATCTTCAATAATTCGATCATAAACAGCCAGACCAGTCCATAATAAGTGACCACTGCTACCAGATCATTCACGGTTGTGATAAGTGGTCCTGACGCGACCGCCGGATCGACTTTGATCTTATGGAAAAGCAGTGGGATCGTTGTTCCGACAAGGCTCGAGATCACCATCGCAAGCATTAAGGAAACTCCCACACAGCCTGAGATCAAAAACGAATAGGAAAGCGCATTTCCTTTTATGAAACACACATAGAGTCCGATAAATACAAATGCCATAATTCCAAGAAACAGTCCATTTGCAAAACCAATGCGCATCTCTTTCAAAATCAGTCCAAACTTATCTTTCCGGTTTAAATTCTCATCCATCAGCACACGGATCGTCACCGCCAGCGACTGGGTTCCGACATTTCCTGCCATATCTAAAATCAATGACTGGAAACACATCACAATCGGGATCACTGCAACGACCGTCTCAAAAATTCCGACAACCGAAGATACCACCATTCCCAAAAACAGCAGGATGATCAGCCACGGGAGACGTTTTTTCATACTCTGAAACGTTGTCTCCTCCAAATCTTCTTCTGCAGTAAGACCGGCTAACTTCGCATAGTCCTCTCCCATCTCTTCATCCACGGCTTCCACGATGTCGTAAGCTGTGATGACTCCTAAGATTTTTCCTTCCTCTGACAATACCGGAATGGAATCCTCTGCGTAGTCTTTTAACCGTTCGATACACTCACTGATTTTCTCATGTGCTCCCACATACGGATAGGAAGTCGAGATCAGATTGTCCAGATCCTGATAATCTCTTGCCACAATCAGGTCTTTTAAGTCGATTGCTCCATAATACTGCTCATTTTCATCTACTACATAGATCGTTGAGATATTATCGTTCTCTCCCGCCTGACGGATCAGCTCATGCGTTGCCTGACGGATGTTCAGATTCTTTCCTATGACGATAAAATTCGTTGTCATTTTGCTACCGATCTCATCATCTTCATAAGATAAAATCAGTTTGACATCTTTTTCCGCATCATCATCCAGCAGATCAACGATCCTGGTCTTAGTGTCCGCATCCAGATTCTCCAGAACATCGACCGCATCATCGGAATCCATCTCCGAAATGACTCTGGCAGCATTTTCCAGGTTTATCTCCTGCAAATACTCTGCCGCATCCTCGGTATAGGAAAGGATTTCCGCAATATACTCCTCTCCAAGCAACGGATAGAGTTTTTTTCTTTCCTCCGGTGTCATCTGCTCCATTGCATCCGCAATGTCGCTCTCATGATAATCGGAAATTTTTTCGAGCAATTCTTCTTTTCCAAGATTGCTTCGGAATAATGTTAATAATTCTTCTACATAAGTCGGTTCTTTTAATATTTCTTTTTGCATTTCTGCCTCCTGTTCTCCCTGAAAAAAGGGCATAAAAAACCACCGCTTTACTTCCAAGCAGCATGTGTAAGTTCCTGCTGTTATAGTTCATGACAATAGATTGTCCGCGAAGCGTGCACTCTATTGTATAGGCTTGTAAACCGGTGGTTTCAGAAGGCATATTCTATTATCACAGAGGTCAGACGCCCACAGACATCTGCCCTGTGCCAAAGCATTCAGAAAATCCATCGGTTTTGTTCTTTCGCCCCGCACTATCACAACTGTCCATGAATGTCACCTCCTAAAAAATTTCCATTGCTATTATATAATCGTGACCGGAAATGGTCAACTCATTTCTGCCTCATTTCTATCTGTCTTTCATAAATGCCTCAATCTCGTCCGGATCACGGATAATTGCCTCTGAGAGACACTCACAGCCGTTCTCTGTGATCAGAAGATCATCCTCGATACGGATTCCAATCTCCCATTCGTCAATGTAGAGTCCCGGTTCATCAGTAATGATGGCACCCGGTTGTAATGTTTCATTGCAAGCCGCTGTGACATCATGCACATCGATTCCAAGATGATGGGATACGCCATGCATATAATAAGTATCAATCTCGTCCTCTTTTTCGATCAGACCGAGTTTCATGCAGCCTGCTGCAAGCACTTTCTTTGCAATCTCATTTAACTCTTTTAACGTCATGCCCGGTTTTGCAGTCTTTGCAACCTCACGGTTTGCAGCTAAAACAATGTCGTAAACCTGTCTCTGGCGCTCTGTGTATGTTCCGTTTACCGGATAAGTTCTTGTGATATCTGCGCAGTATCCGCGGTATTTTGCCCCGAGATCCATCAGCAGTAAAGAACCATCCTCACAAATGTCAAGGTTTGTGTCGTAGTGAAGCATGGTTCCGTTCGCACCGCTTCCTGCGATGGTAGGGAATGCAGTTCCCTCCGCTCCGTTATAGCGAATCATGTATTCAAAATCAGCCTGTGCCTGATATTCTGCCATTCCCGGCTCTAAATGTTTCATCACATACTGCAATGCTTTATCGGTAATGCCGATCGCCTCCCGCACAAGTGCTACTTCATCCCCGTCTTTTTGCATACGCAGTTCTGCGATCACCTGCGAAATATTTTTCACTGCATGTCCCGGATATTTTTCTGCAAATTCTTTTGCTTTGATCATATTGTAATCCGGCATGTCCTCAAACTGATATCTGTAACAGTCAAAATACAGGCTGTCGATATCTTCCCTTGCCATCATGCGGTCAACAGCGCCCTCAAAAGAATCTAAAAACATCACATTATCGATACCGGAAATCTCTTTTGCCTCATCCACTGTCACTTTTCTTCCGTACCAGCGCTCCTGTGTCGGGTCTGCTTCTTCGATAAATAGAATCACCTGCTCCTCTTTCAATGTCTTTTTCATCAAAAGAATCATATGGTCTCTTCTTAATCCTGTCAGATAAAAAAAGTTTCTGTCTGCCTCAAATGGTGCATATTCATCTGCACTCACATGGCTCTCAATCCCGGAAAATAAGATCAACGCTGACTGTCTCTCCATTTTCTCAAAAACCTGTTTTCTTCTCTCTGCAAAATTCATGGTTGTTCTCCTCTTTTTTCAATCATCTATTGACAGAAACTCAAATCGTATTTTCTGTCATAATAAAGGCAGGTTCTTTCATCTCTGAAAAAGCCTGCCCGAAAAACTTATTGGTTGTCACCTATGCCTCTGCGCTCATCTGGATTCTCGTTGTGATCTCTTTTACTTCAGCCATCAAAGCAGAATACATCTCCATCTCAATTCCAACCGGCGACATATGCGGATGCTCCTGTTTCATACGGTATGCCTGTACCAGTAAACTTCTCTTCACATCTTCAAGTTCTAAAAGCTGCTCTCTGCTCATAACCAATCTCCCACATAACATATTTTCATTTGCAGTGCACTATATCTCGTACGTGCGCCTCAACTATAATAGCATATATGGTAGATTTTAGCGCATGAAATTCATCGGCAAAAGTAACAATATTTTTTCTGACATTTGGCACATTTGTCTATTGCCTGAAAAATTTTCATCACTTTTTACAATTGCATCAGCGTTTGCAGTGCCTCATTTTCTACAATACATTTTCCGTGTTCTTTTATAAATGCAATTTGTCCGACCTCAGCATAACGGCAATTGTTATATTCTACAATTGTAAACGCAAATGGCCGTAATTCTTCCCTTGAAAAATGGATCAGATCCATCACAAGATAGTATTTTTGCTGGAATTTATAAAGACTGCTTGTAGGCATTTTTTCTGTAAATGGTGCCAGACGGATCAATCGCAGCATTTCATCCAGACTGGAAAACTCCAGACTAAACGGAACCGATGTCTCAAAAATTTCATTGTCCTCTTTCTGCTCAGTACCATTTGCATCTTCTGTCTCTGTCTTTTTTGCATCCTGGCTGTGCTTTGCCTTATATTTTTCGAGGAAATCATCGATAGCACTCTGTTTTTCCTCTTTATTCATCTGCCGAAATTCTGATAATTTTTCCGGTGCGAGCTGGTTCATCAGCTGTCCGACCGTATCCACAAGATTCTTAAAACTCATCTCGGAATCTCCGCCAAACGTGATCGCCATGCTGTGATCCTGCAAAAGTTCTGCCTTCACTACCGGTGAAATATTCTGCATACTGATATTGCCCTGCTCCTCTACCAGTTCCACCACCGCACGCATAAACTCCTGCGTCACCTCGGTATTTCCAATAATCTCATCAATATTGTATCCCATTTCACGGATTTCTTCTTCAGACAGTGCACATCTGATCTTATTTTCACCTAATCTCTCAATTTCCATATGTATTACCTTCTAAAACATCTTTCCGATGCTTTGCAATCCAAAAATACTTTATACCTTTCGAATGGCTTTGCATTCTTGGAATGCTGTTTCTTCTTATAAAGAATATGTTGTTATTTTCACAGCTATTATCCTATTTTTTTATGCATTTGTAAATAGGGTTTCGATTCCACATATCTGCCACAAAATAGGTCAATGCTGTCCATGTATACACGGAATAGAAAATGCCGTACTCATCAACGCCGTCCTTTAAAATTTTCTGTGCCTGCTCTTTTGTCAGAAAAGAAAAGCCGTCAAAACACTCGCTTCCCTCTGCACCGTCCTGTGACATACCTGTCAGAGTATCCCGGTTCAACACGATTTTCACAAGTGCGTTGCTCTCATCCGTCATTCCCGGTGTGCTGAAAAGACATGGATTGATCACTTCCAGTTCATCTGTATCCAAAACCTCAATTCCGGTTTCTTCTTTCAGTTCTCTTTTCGCAGTCACAAGCAATGGTTCGTCTTCCACCTTATCTGCCGGATCAATCAGTCCCGCCGGGACACTCAGCAAAAATTGTCCTGCCGGATACCGGAATTCACGGTTCAACAACAGTTTTGGCTCACCGTTGGATGGATTCCAGATCGTGATGCAGCTCACCGCATCCGGAAGCATATTTTGAAATTCTTCCGTAGACTTCACTGCCACCAGATCATCTGCACTCCGTCTTGTTGCATTATAGTAATGTCTGCCCTCGGCATACTGAAGATCAAATACTTTGATAAACTTTGTTTCCAATAGAGTTTTTATATTCTGTTTTTTGATTGTTGGACGCATGGCAGGCTCCTTTCTTATTCACAATTATTTACACCCGATAGCGGTTCAGGCAGGAATAAATTTCCTGAATTCTTGGGATTGCGTATCCACCGGAGATAACGCCATGCTCTGCGGCAAATACCATTCCTTCCTGCTCTAACTTTTGTTCTAACCACTGTGCCGTTTCTGAAATGGTACGCTTTCCATCCACCAGATGTTCCACAGTATATTTCAAAAGCAGTCCCAGTGCCGCCGTCTGCTCGCTGTCGATCAACTGCTCGATATAGCGCAGGTCGACATTCTGTTTTCCAAGCATAAAGCCATCCACACCAAGCGTCTTTACCTTCAAGCGCTCCGGTTCGCCTTTTTTCACTTCTCCGCTCCGGTAATCCCTGCATTTTACCGCTCCATTCCTGTCTTTTTCCATGACACGGTGGCTATCCGGTAAAACAAATGGTTTTGCTGTCTCCTGCATGATTGGAAATTGTCCACACAGGTTCTTTGCTTTCTCTGTGATATCCACAGGTTCATACTGATCCATCTGGATCACAGTGTCTGCAATGTGGAAAAATGCTCCCGAACTTCCCGCAACCAGAATGGTAGAAATTCCTGCTTTTTCATACAGATCCCTTGCTCTGGACAAAAACGGTGTGATCGGCTCTTTGTCCGGACTTACTACTTTCTGCATAAAGGCATCCCTCACCATAAAATTGGTTGCTGAAGTATCCTCATCCAACAAAAGCAGTCTGCTGCCAGCCTCAATCGCTTCCACGATTCCAGCCGCCTGGGACGTGCTTCCACTCGCATCAGCAGTCGAAAAATCCTTCGTATCCCTGCCGTTTGGAAGATCATTGATAAACATGGAAATATCTACATTTTTGATAAATCTTCCATCCTCAGAGCGGAGCTTTTGTGCCGTTTCATCTGCGATCACATATTCCCTGCCATCTCCGGCAATATGATTGTATACGCCTAATTCCAACGCATTTAAAAGCGTAGATTTTCCATGATAACCGCCGCCTACGATCAGGGTGATTCCTTTGGGAACTCCCATTCCTGTAATCTTACCCCGGTGCGGCAGTTCTAATGTCACGCGCATTGTTTCCGGAGAAATAAATTTTACAGACTGCTTCATTGGCTTGGAAGAGATACCGCTCTCCCTTGGCAGCACGGAGTCATCCGCCACAAACGCAGCCAGCCCAAGTTCTGGCAGCTTCTCACGGATTGCCTGCTGATCTTCTGCCAGTTCCACAACCTCTTTTACTTTTTGCGCATTCAGATTTTTATAATAAAAAGACTGCTCCACGCACTGTGGCAGATATTCAAATAAGATTTTTTCGAGTTCTTTTGCATTGATCGTTCTTCCATTTGCAGGAAACCCGACTGCAAATCTGGCGGTAATCTCTTTTTCACTGATTTCACATGCTGTCCTCTGCAGCACTTCCTGTCCGCAGTGTGTCACTGAGATCAGCCCGCTTTTCCCGGAACCCTTCGCTTTAAAGTTAAACTGATTCACTTTTGCCGCAAAATTGCGAAGCAGCTCATCCGCCAACGCGGTTCTTGTCAGCTTATCTTTCATCGCAAATGCCGGGAATCCGGCTGACTTCGCATCCACTGTCACCCTCACATCCGACGGTGCCGCAAACGGATCGCCCTGCACATGGTCAATCGACAATATGTATTTGGGAAACTGGTAACTTCCGCGCAGGGATTTGTATAATGGGTAACTTTTATGGTCTATTGTTTTTAATTGTGATTGTAGGTCGTTGTATGATTGCATGGAGGGACTCCTTTTTGTATTGTGTTTTTATGAAATTTTTGTGCTATTTGCTCGTCTTTCTTATTTGCAAATATGTACTGCCTCTAATTAATTACTTCATTTGACTGAAAACTATGAAAAAGTATCAAATAGGTTTTCTTTATAGTATCCATGATATCATATAAATAACTTTATTGGGCAGATATTTTTATAGATATTACAGAAAGTAAGTTATTTTCATTCAGCAGTAAAACACTTGCTGCTTTGCTGCATAAAGAAGTGATTCACGAATGAACAGGCTCCTTTTACGATGCAAAAACTTAAAATGAGTTTTTTTCATCTATTAGAATCACTTTTTACTTGTTTTTTGAAAGATAAAACCCTGCATAATCACTGGGATTATGCAGGGTTTACCGTTCCCATTATAACATACCAAGTAATAACCGGGAACTACAGCCTATAGACCGTTGCCGCATACCCTCAAATAATTATAACATACCAAGTAATAACCGGGAACTACAGCCGAACAGCATACCCGTCATCGGAATGAGCAATTATAACATACCAAGTAATAACCGGGAACTACAGCAGGCTTCTGCATGTTCCACGTCCATAGCAATTATAACATACCAAGTAATAACCGGGAACTACAGCCGTCCACCTTGCAAACATCATGCAGAAGCGATTATAACATACCAAGTAATAACCGGGAACTACAGCATTGTTCCTGTACTTTTAAAAATGTTTTTTATTATAACATACCAAGTAATAACCGGGAACTACAGCGCTGTTCGTGTCTGCTTACTGGCTGTTCCTATTATAACATACCAAGTAATAACCGGGAACTACAGCGGGTTCAAAAAACACCCCAGACACATTCAAATTATAACATACCAAGTAATAACCGGGAACTACAGCATACTGGTTGTATATCTCCTCACCGTCCTTATTATAACATACCAAGTAATAACCGGGAACTACAGCTGGTTACGGCTGCTCTTTCCTCGTCTGTAATTATAACATACCAAGTAATAACCGGGAACTACAGCATCCTTAAGTGATATCCTCGCCACCAGTTCATTATAACATACCAAGTAATAACCGGGAACTACAGCTACAATGTATTATGGGAATCCAGTGATAATATTTTAAAAAAATATAAATGGAAAAGAAAAAGCCTTGCCATTACGCCAAGTGATGTAAACATCTTCTCGCAAACGTCCGAAACGCTTAATGGTACAGCTTTTAAAAATATTATATCATGTGCAAAAGCAGCACATGATCGACATTCGCCGTTCGCCGAATGCATAAATGCATTCTTCTCACTTGCGCTCATTATATCACAAAGTCAAAAAAAATAATACTTTAAATAAACGCGATCATATATAACGGTAATGTAATGATACCATCATCACTTACACCTATATTACCATCAACAAACTTGTATCCATAAGGAATGTCTGCATTCATTTTCAAAATAGATTTTAAGGAATTAGCCCGCGTATTTCCACTTTTAACCTCAATCGGAACTACCACACCATCTTTTTGGATCATAACATCAATTTCTCTCTTGGTTGTCTCATTTTTATAGAAATATAACGGATATCCTTTCTTGTAAAGTGCATCTGCTATGGCACATTCATATATACCGCCTTTTGAGTTTCCGAATAACGTATTTTCTACGATATGTTGCTTTAATGAAAAATCTTTCATCGCCATCAAAAGAGATAAATCCGTTGTGTATGCCCTGAAAAAGTCATCTCTTGCATAGTCATCCAGATCAAATCTGACATCTGTTACCAGTTTGCATAAATGCACCATATCCGCACGAAGCAGCCACTCAATACTTGAAAAATATTTTTGTGCCCGACCACCATGCTCGATCTCTTTATATTGAAATTTATGGTTTTCCTTATCCAGTAACTGTTTTGCAAGAGAAAGATAACACTTCTCTGCTTTTACCTTTTCCTCAGCTGTTGCATAATGTGCTATGTCATACTGGTATCCCTGTAAGAGGCTGCGCTGTATCCTGTCAATTTTCCTAAAATCTTTTGTGTCTATATATTTCTGTACTGCCTCTGGCATACCACCTATTGCAATGTACTGTCTGTAATAATTCATCATTTGCGAATGAATTGCTTCAGGCACAATCATTTTAGAACGCAGATAACCACAGAGATTTTCTATCATATCCCCGGATATTCCCATTCCCCACAGAAACTCTTCAAAATCAATCCCATACATTTGCAAATAATCAACATATCCAACCGGATAAGAAGAGGCACGTTTGTAATCGATTCCAAGAAGTGAGCCAGATACAATTACATCATATTTATTATCTATCGCCCAAAATTTAAGTGATGTGACCGCTTCCTGACATTCCTGAATTTCATCCAGAAAAATCAATGTTTTTCCAGGAATAATTTTCTTTTCAGGGAAGCGGAACCGCATGCCCATAACCATAGCATCTACGGTAAGATCTCCAGAAAATATCTCCATCGCAGAAGGCATCTGTTTAAAATTAATTTCAATCAGTTCTTCATAATTTTCTTCGGCAAAACGTTCAACGGTATATGTCTTTCCTGTTTGTCTGGCACCCTGAACGACAAGGCACTTCTTATCCTTTGTGTTTATCCAGTTTTTCATAAAATTTGTTGCTTTTCTTTTTAACATAAGGCACCTCTGATCAACATAAATAACACTTTTTAATGTAAATCATCAACATTTTAGGAAGATAAAATGTATATCTGTCAACATTTCAGAAAAATTATATCATTAATTTGAATCGATGAAAAGGATTATTGCAAATTTCATCCGCAGTACCTGTAAAAGTATGGCATAATTTCCACGAAAACAACTGTAATTTTCTTCCAGCATGTGCTATGATGATGACATAAATGTAGCAACACGAAAGACATTCCACTGCACTTTTCCGTAAGCGCTGCGGATTTATGACACACAGAAGGAGGATTTTATGTACGAATTTACAGAAGACTGTATGCTTCATATTGATGCAATCGATGAAGAACACAAGCGTCTGTTCCAGATGATAAATGAAGCATTCGAATTAGTTGAGAAAACAGAGGATGTGACAGCCATCGGTCAAAGCCTGATCGCAAACCTGAAAGATTACGCAGCTACGCACCTTGCTCATGAGGAGGCTTATATGGAGAGTATCCATGATCCTGAGCTTCCTCTCCAGAAGACAGAACATGCTGCATTTGCAAAGACGATCAACGAATTTAAACTGGATACCACATCACCACGCAATGCCAAGAGATCGTTAAATGAACTTCTTACTTACCTCGTGCACTGGCTTTATCATCATATTTTAAGCAGCGATATGATGATCGGGAAAATGATCCCTACGGAAGAATCTACAGAGGATCCATTTGCATTCACGGACAAATACAAAACCGGCATCACATTTGTCGATGATGAGCACCGCAAGCTGTTTGAGATCATCAGTGATACCAATGACCTCATCCACGACCAGCTTTTACATGATAAATACGATGAGATCATGCGTCTGCTGGCAGAACTGAGAGATTATACGGAATTACATTTCAGCGAGGAAGAGGCTCTGATGGAGCGCATCCATTATCCTGAACTTCCTTCACAGAAACGGGCACACGCTGCATTTGTAGACCGTCTTGTAAATATCGATCTGGATGAAATGGAGGATCTGGATGACAACCAGCAGGTATATCTTCTTGATCTGATCCAGTTTTTACTGAACTGGCTTGCAAACCACATTCTTGCCTGTGATAAAAAAATTGGTGAATATATGCGCGAAAATCATATTTCTGAATAAGCAGGAACAGTTGTATGGGTTTTTACCCGAATGATAAAAGATCACAAGTCATCCGGTCAAAAACTCATACAACTTTTTTTTATTTTCTTACTTGACAAAGTCAAGTATTGGTTTTATACTGTGTGCAGTTGGAAACGTAAATACTCAGTTTTCGATATGAAAATTGGATTTCGCTTTGCGATGTAAGGAGGATTTATGCTAATATCAACTCTTTCCTACTATACAACTGAACTATATAAAGAATTTGCTGCTTACACAACAGAAAAGCTCCATGAGTTAGGTCTTAACTTTGGTCAGATGTACTTTATCATTTATGTGGGCAAACATCCTGAGTGTACCCCATCAGAACTGACCAGCGCCTTAAAACTGGACTGGGGACATTCGCAGCGCTCCGTTGCGAAACTTGCAGAAGATGGTTTTCTGATCAAAGAAAAGAAATCCGGCCGCAGTTACCGGCTAACCTTAACCCCTCTTGGAAAACAGGCTTTTGATGTCTGCCATCAGGTACTTTTCGACTGGGATGCCACCAAATTGACCGGTCTTACCAATGAGGAGCAGCAGCTCCTTTTAAATCTGTTGTGTAAAATATCAATTCAGAAAGTGTGAGATTATGTACGAAACAATTCAGACTCCCTTCAATTATGGAGGATTAACCTTAAAAAACCGCATTATTTTTGCCCCTACAACATTCGGTTTATCGGATGAAGATTACTTTGAAAAAATACGCCGGATCGCAGCTGGTGGCTGCGCTATGATCATTGTCGGAGACGTTCCGGTTGGAAAAAGTCATTTCGGAAAATCACTTTTTGACAAAAAAGGCTTTGCATTCTATGAAAAAGTGATCGGGATCGCCCATGACAATGACTGTAAGGTATGCGCCCAACTTCATCAGTCCGATTCCAATATCAAAGCCATGTTAAAATATGTTCCGGGCGTGCTCACAAAACGAATCAGCATGCAGGAACTCCGCCCTCTTTTAAATAATGAGGTTGCTCCATATATTACGAATATGCCTCACAAAAAAGTAAAAGAGATCACCTCTGCTTTCGGCACTGCCGCTGTTCTCGCAAAAAAAGCAGGATTTGATATGATCCAGATCCACGGTGACCGTATGTGTGGAAGTTTCAGTTCTTCCATTTACAACCACCGCACCGATGAATACGGCGGAACTGCCGAAAACCGTGCCCGTTTTGCAGTGGAGGCTGTTTCTGCCGTCCGCGAAAAACTGCCGGATATGCCAATCGATTACAAGCTTGCCGTCCGTCAGGAGAATCCACACTACGGAAATGCAGGTGTTATCGAGGATGAGCTGAAGGTATTTGTTCCAATGCTTGAAAAAGCAGGCGTTACAAGCTTCCATGTCACACTCGCAAACCATTCTGATCTTGAGAATACCATCCCACCAAAAAACCATCCGTATTTTGGTGAACCGGGATGTTTCCTGAAATTCTGTGATGAGGTAAAACAGTACACCAATCTTCCGATCTGTGGTGTCGGCGGACTTACCGATCCTGATTTTGTGGAAAAACAGCTTGCCGATGGCCGCATCCAGTGTGCTGCCATGAGCCGCCAGTTACTGGCTGATCCTGACTGGGTAAACAAGCTGAAAGATGGTCATGCAGACCAGATCCACCGCTGCGTCCGCTGCAACAAAAAATGTCTTGGCGGGCTGATGCAGCATCAGGGAACACACTGTATTTATGAGAAATAATTTTTAAAAAAAAGAATGCATCCGGATTAATTTCCTCCGGATACATTCTTTTTTATTTGTTCTTACTTTTTTATTTATTCTTACTTTTCTATTTCTTCTTAGTGTTTAGGAACGATCTTCTCAATTCCACCCATATATGGCTGAAGTGCTTTTGGAATGTTGACGCTTCCGTCCTCATTTAAGTTGTTCTCTAAGAATGCGATCAGCATACGTGGCGGAGCAACAACTGTGTTGTTTAAGGTATGTGCAAAATATTTGTTTCCGTCTTTTCCTTTTACCCTGATCTTTAAACGTCTTGCCTGTGCATCTCCTAAGTTTGAGCAGCTTCCAACTTCGAAGTATTTCTTCTGTCTTGGAGACCATGCCTCTACGTCGCAGGATTTTACTTTTAAGTCAGCGAGATCGCCGGAGCAGCACTCTAATGTACGGACCGGGATATCTAAGCTGCGGAACAGGTCAACAGTGTTCTGCCATAATTTATCATACCAGACTTTGGATTCTTCCGGTCTGCAGACAACGATCATTTCCTGTTTCTCGAACTGGTGGATACGGTATACACCACGTTCCTCGATACCGTGTGCTCCTTTTTCCTTACGGAAACATGGAGAGTAAGAAGTCAGTGTGTATGGTAATTTTTCTTCATCGTTGATCGTGTCGATGAATTTACCGATCATGGAATGTTCGGAAGTTCCGATCAGGTAAAGATCCTCTCCCTCGATCTTGTACATCATAGCATCCATCTCGTCAAAACTCATAACACCTGTTACAACGTTGCTTCGGATCATGAATGGTGGTACACAGTAAGTAAATCCACGGTCGATCATGAAATCTCTTGCGTAGGAGATCACTGCGGAATGGATTCTTGCGATATCACCCATTAAATAATAGAAACCGTTTCCTGCAACTTTTCCTGCTGCGTCAAGGTCGATACCATCAAAACGATCCATGATATCTGTGTGATATGGGATTTCAAAATCAGGAACGACAGGTTCGCCGAATTTTTCGATCTCCACGTTGCAGCTGTCATCTTTTCCGATTGGAACAGACGGATCGATGATGTTTGGGATTACCATCATGATCTTTGTTACTTTTTCCTGCAACTCTTTCTCTGTTTCCTCTAACTCAGCAAGGCGTGCTGCATTGGCACTTACCTGTGCCTTTACTGCCTCTGCTTCTTCTTTCTTGCCCTGTCCCATTAACTGTCCGATCTGTTTGGATAAGGTGTTACGGCTTGCACGAAGCTCATCTGCCTCTTTCTGTGTTGCTCTTGCCTTCGCATCTAACTCGATCACTTCGTCTACTAACGGTAATTTCTGATCCTGGAATTTGTTCTTAATGTTCTGTTTTACGATTTCCGGATTTTCTCTTAAAAATTTTAAATCGATCATTTTTTCTAAGCTCCTTTTTCTTTTTTATAACACAAAAGCCTTCCGCCCCTGTGCCAAAACACATGGGACGAAAGGCTGTATTCTCTTCCGCGTTGCCACCCATATTGCCGGAACACTCTGCCTCTCTTTCTCTATGTTAAAGAACAAATCTTCTTCCGACCTCTCAAACGTACGATACAGGGTACGAACCTTGTGACTTTCATCACCGGCTCTGAAAGTGGAAAGACCTTACTCACTGCACCGGTTTACACCTGCCACCGGCTCTCTGAAACAGCTTTGCGGTCGTAGCTTTCGTCACTGCCAATTTCTTCCGACATTATACCCTCATTATCTGCAAAATGCAACTGTTTTATGCGGAATTCTTCGCTTTTCTCCGATTACTCCCGTTTCTCTCTCAATCTTTTCTGTCTGTCCCGCGTGCATCTTCCTCGATCCATTCCAGCAGCTGATGTGCTCGCCTGATCCACGTATGTTTTTCTTCCACCACAGGGATACCGGCTCTTACGATCTCCTCCCGGCGTGCATCGTCCGCCAGCAGATCTCTCACCAGCTCCGGCAGTTTTTCCATATGGGCAAGATCGTAATAACATACGCCCTGTCCTTCTTTTAATTCCCCGCAAAGATATTTGCTCGTATCAGTCACGCTGACAGTGCCATTTAAAATTGAATTAAAGACACGGTCATGTGCTCCGTCCTTAAACCATGGCATGACGTTCAACGATATTTTGGACGCCGCAATTGCTTTTAAACACTCCTCTGAGGTTGTCTGCGGATGCAGGATCATGTTTTCCGGGTGACCGCAGGTGAGTTCATCCCAGCCCTTGCCGAATACATCCACCTGTATTCCTGAGTCCACCAGCACTTTTACTGCCTCCCTGCGCCAGTAATTGCGCACATAGATATCAATAAATATCATGCGGTGCAGCGCCATGCGGAGATCCTTATAAGTATTCTCCCCCATCTCACGCTCGCAGTGTTCCAATGCCACCTCCTCGACCGTGCGATGCGGATGCGCAATGACGTCATCGATGATCCCCTGATAAAAGGCTGCATATTCATCATTGATCCAGTGGATATACGGTTCACAGAAAGACGTCGGGGTAAAGTTTCCTGTCATAATGACATTGTATTTTTTCTCAACAGGCTTCCTGATTCGTTCTGCCGGATATTCAACCGATTGTTTTCCATCTTCCTTACCGGTATTTAATTTACATAATTCTTCCAATTTACTTCCTGCAAGCGGAAGAAATCCACGGTGCGTAAACTCCGGATAAAAATGCTTAAAATAAGCCTCATGCAGCCGGTCGATGCTGATGTGGTAATATTTTTCCGGAAGATCAGCAAGTCTCTCATGGTAATAATACGGATGATCGACGGCGATGTTGTAACACGGAACTGCATATTCATCCCATACATAGCCAATGCCTTCACGGTAAACGCCTGCCTCTTTTTCCAGACCTTCAAAGTTAAACGTGACAAGCACTGTCTCCCCCGGTTTGATAAATCTGCGCAGCTTTTTGGCGCTGTTCATCTCATCCTCCAAGTCAAAATAGAACACCTTATAGCCCATGCGCTTCCATTCATTTCCCATCTGTATGGAAAAGTAGGCAAGCGTTTCCACACCGCCAACCAACAAAACAATTCTTTTCATAAATACATCAAGGCGGTATCCTGTCCTGAATACCGCCACTCCTTTATTTTTTCCAATGTCACTGTTTTTTCACCGGACGTTCTTGTGCTTTCACATGCTTCATCCAGATCCGCAGCTCTTTCACGAACACCTTGATCCACTGCACCAGCTTCTGTCGGATTTCAGTCTTGTGTTTCCACAGCCAGTGTATTTTCCCGGCTGCAAAAATGACCGGATAGACCAGACATAACAATTCCAGAATCAACAGCAGCGCTGCAAGATCCTCATAAGCTCTCGCCCGGTTTTCCCAATATGGGAAAACAATATTCTTTGTATTCATCGAACGGATTCCAAAATTTCTTAATACCATAAAACGATTCATCAATCCAAAACGGGAAGAATTTTCAACGATCTCATAACTGCTTTCATCCAATCCCAATGCTTCTTTTAATGCATTGAATCCAAACTTCTGCACCGGATTTTTGATGAGAAGCTCATAGCTGTCAAGCGTCGTTCCAGCTGCCTGTCCGTAACTTCCACCCTTTGAATCCGTCGTGCCTGCTGCCGGTGTGCTGGCTGCTGCGCTATCCATGCCGCCAGTACTGCTGCCTGATCCGCCTTCTAAAATCTCATAAGAGACATAAACGGTTGCTGCTTCCTCGTCCGCCGCATCACTGAAATATCCCTTATCGCTTTTTACCACACCGCGCACCGGATACTGTACTCCGTTGATTTCCACATGCATTCCTGCGACATTGTTGGAACCAAATAACTGCCATGCAACATTTTCATCAATGACCACACCGTCTTTGTTTAAATCTTCTCCATCAAAATAGCTGCCGGACAACAGTTTCAGCGGATGAAATGTGAAAAAATCTCCTCCAACACCGAATGCTCTCGCCGTGATGGATGCCCGGTCAGAATAAAGGGTAAGTTCCCCTTTTGTGCTGTAACAGTCCACCAGCGTTCTTCCGTTTACATCCGATGTATCCTCTGACGCCTCCTGCAATGCAGTTTTTAATTTCTGTTCCAGCTGTATCACATAGTCCTTCGTCACTGCTGCATCTTTGGAAAAAAAGCAGGAAATCTGTGCATAACTGTCTTCTGCTGACCACTCTGATGCGATCTGCTGTGTGGAAAGCTGTCTGCCGAGTGCCCGTTCCACACAGCCGAAAAGAATGGCAGCACATATCATCAGCACTAATAGAAGTATTTTTCTGTACTGCTTTACCTTCATGTGTCATTCCTTTCTGTTTATTCTGATGCAAGACGTACCTGTTCGTTTTCCTTGATCGGTTTTGTAGTCGTTGTGATCACATACTCATAACCTTCCAAAGCTCCGGTCACTGCTGATTTTGTATCGTCTGATGTGATAACATCCACATCCACGCGTCTCGCATAGTAGCGGTTTCCAAGCGGTGTACTCTTTGACTCTATGATCAGAATGAATTTTCCATTGGAATCTTCCCGGATAGCACTCGTCGGTACGATCGTGTCATAGTTGGAGCTCTGTTCCCCGATAGACAGTGTATAGCTGTCTCCGACTGACACATCCCCTTTCATCTCACAGATGATAATACTGTTGGAGCGGTTCTGTGGATCTTTGCGGATGGCTGACACGACTGCGGAAACATCATTTCCGTACCAGTTATTCAGTACTTCCGCCGTATCTCCGACTCTGACCTTCTTTGCCTGATTTTCAGTCACAGAGAACTGTAACACATACGCTTTGTTTTCCGGCTGAATGGTCATCATGACATCGTTGGCGTTGACCGTAGTTCCTGCTGTCACTGCAATATCAGTAACAGTTCCTGATATTGGTGATGTAATCTCTGTTCCGATGGATTTCGCCTGTAATTTTGCTACTTCTTCCTGAAGATCTGTCATTGTTTTATAGGCAGATGCGATCGTCACCTCGCCACTAATCTTATCGGTCACTTTTTTCTGATCATTGGTTGCACTGGTCAATGCTGTGTTTGCATCGGTCAGTGCCGCCGTTGCCGTGTTCAACTGCGCCTGCAGATTGTTCGCTTCTGCTGTGTTCGTGCCAGTCAGTTTTTTCACGGAGAGATTGTAGTTTGCATTGCTCAGAGCATTCTTTCTGTCGGTTGCTGCGGACTTGGCAGAATCGTAGGAACCCTGAACTTTGTTTAAGTTAGCCTGACAGGTGTTAAATGTGGACTGGGCAGTATCTAACTGGCGCTTTGCCTTATTCATTGCGCTGACACTTCCATCCAACGCAGTTTTAGCATTATCCCATGCAGTTTTTTTATCGTTGTTAGTCTTATCATCATTATAAGCTTTCTCTGCTTTATCACAATTGAGCTGTGCTTCGTTCTTGAGTGCCACAGCCTCATCATACGCACTCTGTGCGTTCTGCAGACCTGAAAGCGCCGTATCATACGCACTCTTCACCGGTGTATAAGCACTCTCCGCACTCGTCAGGCTGTCCTGCGCCTCACTGTTCTTTTTTTCTGCATCTAACACTGCCTTTTCCTCTGCAGTCGTGTCTGCTGTTGAGTTGCTGACCGCATCGATCTGTGCTTTGATCTTATCGACACTTGCCTGTGCAGCATCCACTGCAGCCTGCGCATCCTTCACTCTCTGATTTGCTGCTGCGATCTCATTTTGTTTCTGGGTGAGGCTAGATCCCTTTCCAGCCTCAATGCTCTGACGCTCTGCCACTGTGATCCCTGCGGTAAGCACTGCGGATTCATAGGCTGCCTGTGCCTCGTTTAAACTCTTCTTTGCAGCATCTAACTCATCACTGTCTGTATCCTCTAAGGTAAACAGTAAATCTCCGGTTGCTACTTCCGCATCCTTTTTCACGTTGACCGTTGCAATCTTCCTTGTCTCCTCGATCGTGACGGAATAGCTCTCACTCGCCTCCACAGAACCGCTTCCGCGCACCTTGGAAGTGATCTGACCGCTTGTCACCTGCTGTGTGCTGACTTCCACAAGCGAATAATTCATGATCGTATTGGAAAAAAAGGTAAGTATCAGCATCACCAGTAAAAATATAATTGTGATATTCTTTATTTTATCTTTTCTATCTGTCATCTTTTTAACTCTCCATTTTCTATCCTTTGACACCGCCCTGATAAGCGATACCTTCTACCAGCTGATCCTCACCGTATAAGAAAATCAAAAGGCTTGGGATCATGTAAAAAGTCGCCACTGCAAATGCCAGTCCCACTTCCTGCGCATTGATCTTTGACAAAAAGATCGACAGCGGGTATTTATCTGTATCGTTAAAAAACAGCAGTGGCTGTTCCACCATATTCCAGTAATCCATAAATACCAGGATCGCACAGGTTGTGATCACGCCCTTACAGATTGGAATACATATCTTTGTAAAGACCTGAAACTCGTTGGCTCCGTCAATCTTCGCCGCCTCGATGAGCGGCACTGGTATTCGTCTCATATACTTCGTGATCAGGTACACACTAAACGGTGAAAAAATACCCGGAAGCCATATACTCCAGTTCGTATCCAGTAGCTTCATCCAGTTTAAGACCAGATAATTTGGCACCAGTGTAACCTGATATGGCATCATCATTAAGATCACATATGCAAAAAAGACGATTGCGGAAAGTTTTCCTCTGGTCCTTGTGAAGCCATATGCGGCGAGCACTGCCACCACCAGCTGGAATACCACGATCGGCACCACTAAGATCACGGAATTCCAAAACTTCAACAGATAGTCCGGACTCTTAAATAACACGGTCGCATACTGTGAGAAAGTTACCATATCCGGTATAAATTTGAGGTTTACCGTCTGAGAGATGTACTGCTTGCCCCCGGTATCCGTTTTCTGGAAAATGGAACCATAGTTGGAGGTGATCTCCGCTGCCGACATAAACGAATTGCTGATGGTAAGAACGATCGGCATGATAAAAATCAGCGCCGTAACCACTGCGATCACCGTCAGGCAGATGCGGATACATAATTTTTTTCGTTCTGATCTCTTTTTCATTCTTCCTCCAAATCCTTTCCAAAATGATGTTCCACCCAAAATAAAATTCCCATAATGACGATCATCACAAAGGACATATAAATTGCTGCCGTGGAAAGTTTCTGGTAATCTGCCGAAGCAAACGTATTGTTCATATAATGCTGCAGCATATAAAGTGCACCGTACGGATACTCGCCTGTCAGAAGATAAATCTCACGGAAAACCTTAAACGAATTGATCATGGAAAGTATCGTCACAAACATGATCGTCGGTGACAGATACCGCAATTTAACATGCAGGAAGATCTGCCAGCGGTTTGCCCCGTCCAACTCTGCCACCTCGATAATATCCTTTGGGATATTTCCCATCGCAGACAAAAAGAGGATCATATTGTAACCTAAGTTTTTCCATAAAAACAGCAGAATAATGACCAAAAGACCTGCCGAAGATTTCAGCCAGTCCACCTGTCCTCCGCCGAACTTCTGCACTGCCACATTCACAACACCATTGTAATCAAAAAGCACCTGCCAGATCAGCACGATAGACGCTGTCGGCACCATAAGCGGTGTCAGAAAACAACTCCGCAGTTCACTTTTTAACGGAATGCCTGCATCCAGTAGAAATGCGAGTGCCATGCCAAGGATCACGGCAAGCGGCACTGCCACTACCGAAAAAAATAGTGTATTTCCAACTGCTGTCCGGAATGCCCCATTTTGAATGACATTGATGTAATTTGTCAGTCCCACAAACTTTTTTGCCACCGGATTATTCACAAAGGAAAAATAGATCACTACAAGAAATGGGAGTACAAAAAATAACAGTACTCCCAGAACGCTCGGTGCCAGGAACGCTCCTGACACCAGCCTATGAAACCATGATTTATTCTGTTTTTTTATAACCTTACTAAAATCCTTTTTCTTACTTCGTCTCACTTAAATATACCTGCATTCTGCTCTGGATAATTTTTGCCACATCCTCTGCGGACTTCTGTCCTGAGAAATAGGCTGCTGCCTCCTCATTGATGATATTGGTGATATCATCGGAAACGGCACCGGAAACAGCGGTTGTATTGTATACAAGATCTTTTACCTGATCTACATCCTCCTGTGTCGCCGGCTGGATCTCAACTTCGAATTCCCCCCAGCCCCAGGTACTTCCGCCGTCAGAGTCTGCTTTCATTGCGTTCTGACAATATTTTTCAAAATCGTCTTTTCTAATGGAAAATCCATAAGTGTAATCACTGTCGCCGTCGCTGCTCTTCTTTGGCAGATAAAATGTCCTTAAAAACTGCCATGCACCATCGACATCCTTACAGCTATTGGAAATTCCAATAATATTGTTCAGACTCAGCATTGCTCCGTTTCCCTCGCTGGTCGGATAACCAATAAATGTTGTCGGACCTCCAAAAATCGCACGGTACATCTGTACCTGCTCAAAATCACTGAGATAATAAGTATCTAAAAGCTGTTTTCCCTGACTCAGCAGAACCGTGCTGTCTTCCATATCATCTCTATATTCAAACTCTTCCGGGAACATATTTGCAAAATCCAGTACATCTATAAATTCCTGACTGTCAAAATTACAGCTTGCATCCTCCCAGTTGATAAAATCATTATAGCCGAGACTCATCAGTGCTGTCAATGCAGACGTCCGGTCCATACCCCAGAAAAGCTGTGTTCCTTCCGGTTTGGATGCGAGCAGCGCCTTCATATCCGACACGGTCCATCCCGGTGTCGTTCCAACATCATCCGCTTTTCCGATCACCGTCTGTAACGTAAAGGTCTGCGGCAGGATCGCCAGTTTTCCATCATACTCGCATGCAGTGAGTACATTTGGAAGGAAATCATCTCTCGAAAGTTCCGTGTCTTTGTCCAGCAGTCCATACAAATCCACATTTAATCCTTTGGATGCAAAATTGATCGCCTGGGAATAATCGTTAAAAAGCACCAGATCAATGTTGGAATCCGATGTCACTGCCGTGTTGAAGCTGTTCACTGCATCCTCGTACTCCTCTGCGCCGTCTCCATAAGACTTCATTGTGATATGATACTTATCCTGACTCTTGTTAAATGCGATCACCTTCTCCTCCACGTCTGAACCTGTCCACATGCAGGCGAGTGTGAGATTTACGGTATCTGCCACTTCACTGGCATCCACTTCTTTGATCAGTGCAATCTCCGTCTGGTTTCCGTTGGAGTTCCAGTTCTGAAGATAAGCTGCGATTCTTCCATCGGACAGGACTCCGTAGCTGCTCACGCTGGAGCTGGAAATATTACAGTCCATCCAGCTGAAAAATTCCTCTTTTTCCTTCGTATCCAGATTGTACTTATAAACACTGCTGCCCTCTGTGACCAGCAGATTCTTCTCATCTCCACAATCGCCGCTATCGTCACCGCGTCCGTCGCTCTTTTGATGATGAATTTCTCCCGCAGCGGCAGAACGGTCGAGGAATCGCGTGCATGGCTCAAACGCATTGCAATCACCTGGGCAATCCTGAACGGTCTCGGCTTCATCATGGCCTACGTCACGCCGTTCTTCTCCGGCGGTCAGTGGACGGCATAAAGCATGGGGATTCTTGACGGCGTTGTCGAATGGATCTCCGAACAGATCATGCACGGTCTGGACCTCATCAACACATCGGTGCTCGGTGCGCTCGGCTGCGGGATGGACACGTTTCTGCGCTACTTCCCGGCAGCCGAGACGATGTACGATATTTTTACTGCCATCGGCATCGGCCTGATTTTATTGATGTGGGTCTGGAACCTGTTTAAGAATTACTGGCTGGGCGCTGGCTTTGAAGCAGAGCACCCGGTCAAGCTGACCTTCCGCGCGATCATCTTCATCACGCTCACATACTGCGCGAAAAGCATCGTTGAGATCGTCCTGAAGATCGGCGGCACGCCGTATGACTGGATCTTATCATCCGAGCTGCCGCCGCTCAGCTTTGCGGATTTCAATTCCGTCATGCTGGTCATCATCGGCGCTTGCGCAAACGGAGCGGTCACGCTGATCGTGCTCATCATCGTTGTGCTGCTGGCGTGGAACTATCTGAAGCTGCTCTTTGAAGCCGCCGAGCGGTATATCCTGCTCGGCGTTCTTGTTTACACCGCGCCGGTCGCGTTCTCGATGGGCGGCTCTCAGTCCACAGCAAATATCTTCAAGGCATGGTGCCGGATGCTGGGCGGGCAGGTGTTCCTGCTGCTTATGAACGCATGGTGCCTGCGGCTGTTTACCAGCATGGTCGGCACGTTTATCGCAAATCCGCTTTCTCTTTAGAACGCAGCGCAAAAGCTTGTTACTCACGGAGCAGCCACTCGATGAGGTTTTCGGATTTGATGCCGTCATAAGAGGCATCGAACCCCGGTTCAAGGGACAACACGTTTTTTTCGTAGTTATCGCGGATACTCTGCAGCGGGGCAAGCTCCCGTTTCCGCACGTCCTCGCTCATCATGGACTCCGTTACCTGGATATACTTTTTCTCGTCGGCAGTCGTTGCGATGAAATCCACCTCCGCATTGCCAATCTTGCCAATCGCTACATCATAGCCCCGGCGAAGCAGTTCAAAGTAAACAACATTCTCGATGGCGTGACCGCTGTCCCGATTACGAAAGCCCAGCAGATAATTGCGAAGGCCGATGTCAACGATATAGTATTTTCCG
>OKXB01001061.1_pt1 | contig 29576 bp, 13 predicted proteins | sample 1601731 | NCBI WGS metagenome assembly OKXB01 (sample SAMN04414077, study PRJEB24778) | human gut metagenome | material: faecal | host: Homo sapiens
AACACGGAATTTCTTTAGACGAGGCGCGCTTTAGCCACTTTATCGACAGTCTAAAGATGAATAGTAACTATTCATCTTATTGGCTATTTAGTTTTGCTTGCGTACAATATCATATTCAGAACCACTCGGTCTGAAATAGCGGCAGGTTTTATTCTGCTCTTCGCAAAAGCGAACATATTCATCCTCATCAAGCACAAGTGAGCAAAAACACTCGTCCGTTTCCTCGTCATATTCATTATACCAGCATTTTTCACACAGTAAGTCCAAAATCATCCCTCTTTCACATATTCCAAAATAATAAAAGAAGCAGTAAGTTCGATATTTTCAACATTATCAAGCTTTGCTTTATCAGCCTCACTCGTTCTGTAAAAATAAGGCGTCATTGAAAACAATGTTTTTAAATCATTTTGTGAAATATCAAATTTATCTGATATTTTATTTTTTGATTTCAGCTTTAAAAGTTCGGTTTGCGGTGCTTTTTCGTCATTTTTATAAGGTGTTGAATAAAGAATATTTTTAAGTTCAATCAAATGATCTTCACCCGGAATAACAGTTAAAAGCCGACCGCCTTTTTTCAAAACACGATAAAATTCTTTTTCATTAAACGGGGCAAAAAGATGCATTGCTGTATCAATCGAATTATCTTCAATAGGGATATTTGCAAGATTTGCAACAAAATAATTATGTTCCTTTCTTGCCGAAGCTGCAAGGCGCACCATTTCACGACTTATATCAAAGCCATAAAGTTCGCCCTGATATTCATCATAATACCCCTCACCGCAGCAAATATCAAGCACTGTACCGCCAAGCTTTGAAGTAACATAATCGCGCAAAAACGAATAATAGCCTTTTTGCAAAAATTCCCTTCTTGAATGTGCCGACTCCCTGCTGTCGCCCTTTTTATCACCGCTTTTATTTGTAAGCAAAAGATTTACATACCCTTGCTTTGCAACATCAAAGCTGTGGCTGTTAGCACATTTAAAAGCCTTACCGTCAATATTTAATTTTTCACCGCAAACAGGACAAGTTAAAATGTTCATAAATGCCACCTAAAATATTACCTATCAAAACGGGCGACCAACGGCCGCCCCCTGCATATGAATTTATATTAGTGGTGGAAAAGACGAATTCCCGTCATTGCCATTGCAATACCGAAATTATCGCAACATTCAATTACAGCACCGTCACGAACAGAGCCGCCCGGTTGAGCAATATACTTAACACCGGAGCGAACAGCGCGCTCAATATTATCTTCAAATGGGAAGAAAGCGTCAGAACCGAGAGCAACATCAGTCATCTTTTCATGCCAAGCCTTCTTTTCATCAGCAGTAAAAGGTTCAGGGCAAGATGTAAAGTATCTTTGCCATACTCCGTCTTTAAGCAAATCTTCATATTCATCTGAAATATAAAGGTCAATAGCATTATCAGCTTCACATTTGCGAAGACCTTCAATAAACGGAAGATTAAGCACCTTTTCATTATGGCGAAGCCAAAGATTATCAGCCTTATTGCCTGCAAGGCGTGTGCAGTGAATACGGCTTTGCTGGCCCGCACCTACACCGATAGTTTGCCCGCCCGATGCATAGCAAACTGAATTTGACTGAGTATATTTAAGAGTGATAAGTGATATAAGAAGGTCGATTTTTGCAATTTCCGGTATATCCTTAATCTTTGTAGGCATATCGTCAAAGAGTGCCATAGTGAGCTTTGAATCATTTCTCTTTTGCTCAAACTTAATGCCGAAAACCTGCTTTGTTTCCATTTCTTCAGGCTGATAATCAGGGTTCATCTTAATAATAAGATAATTTCCTCTTCTCTTTGCCTTGAGAATTTCAAGTGCTTCATCAGAATATGACGGAGCAATAATACCGTCGCTCACTTCTTTTACAAGGAATTTTGCAACACTTGCGTCACATTCATCACTTAATGCAACAAAATCACCGAAAGAAGAAACTCTGTCACATCCCCTTGCACGAACATAAGCCTGCGCAATCGGAGATAACTCTAAATCATCAGGCACCATACACACTTTGCGGTCAACTTCACTAAGCGGCTGAGCAACTGCTGCACCGGCAGGTGAAACATGCTTGAACGAAGCCGCACTCGGCAATCCTGTTGCTTGCTTAAGTTCTCTTACAAGTTGCCAAGAATTAAAAGCATCGAGAAGATTGATATATCCTGCTGCACCGTTCAAAATTTCAAAAGGAAGTTCTTTTCCGTCCATATGAATTCTTGCAGGATTTTGATTTGGGTTACAACCGTATTTAAGCTTATACTCTGTCATCTTTACATCACCTTTCAGTAATTTATAATTTAGATATAATATTTTATACCATTACATTGAAAAATGCAATAGAGAATGATACAATAAATCACGGTGATACAAAATGAACGGAATTTTATTAGTAAATCACTTTTTAAAAGGTGAAAAATACAGCACTTTGCACAATCATCTTGTTTCTGCGGCAAAAAAGTGCAACATAAATCTTGATATTAAAACCAATTTGGAACTTGCCACACAAAGTGCAAATGCAGATTTTGTACTTTTTTGGGATAAGGATATTAACCTTGCAAAAAGGCTTGAAAAAAGCAATATTCCGGTTTTCAACAGTGCAAGTGCAGTTGAAAAATGCGATGATAAGGGGCTTACTTACATTGAGCTTGATAAAATCGTACCGCAACCTAAAACTCTAATATCACCTAAATGTTACTTCAAATCGGATATGAGCGAATTTGTAAAAAAAGCTATTGATATACTTGGCTTACCGCTTGTTTTTAAAGAATCTTTCGGTTCTTTCGGCGCACAGGTATTTTTATGCAACAGTGAAGATGATATATATTCCCACATAAGTGATAAGCCTTTTATTTTACAAAAATTCATCAAAGAAAGCAAAGGAACGGATAAAAGAATTGAAATTATCGGCGGAGAATACATATGTGCGGCAAGGCGTGAAAACAAAAATGATTTTCGTTCAAATGTTACAAACGGCGGCACAATGACACCTTGCACCCCAAGCAAAGCTGAAATTGAAACTGCAATTAAAGCGTGCAACACGCTTGGCTTAACCTTTGGCGGAGTTGACATATTAGATGACGGAAGCGTGTGCGAAGTGAATTCAAACGCGCATATAATAAACATTATGAATTCAACAAAGATTGACATTGCACCATATATTTTTGAAACAATTAAAGGTAAAATCTTATGAGTGGAATACTGATTTACAGTGAAAAAGAAGCAAAGCGAAATATATTTGCAATTAACAAATTTAAAGAAAATCTTGATATAAAGCTTGCGGATGAAAATTATGACGGAAAAGCCGATTTTGTGATAAACAGAACAAACAATTACATAATTGCACAAAAATTTGAGCAAAAAGGAATTCGTGTTTTTAACCCATCAAGCCTATCTATGCTTGCTAACAACAAGCAGCTTTGCTATGAATTTATGTATAAAAACGGTATTGAAATTTTGCCGATAAATTACAGTGAAATTCCTGCTGTAAAAAAGCCGATTGACGGACACGGTGGGCAAAATGTAACAATGATAAATAAAAAAGAAAAATTTGAACCCGGTTTTGTTTACCAAAAGCCTTGTGCCACACTCGGCAAAGATTTGCGTGTTTGGGCAATAGGCGGAAAAATCATTACAGCCATATTGCGTGAAAGCGATACCGATTTTCGCTCTAATTTTTGCCTTGGCGGAAAAGCCACACCGTATGAATTAAATCACGATGAAACCGCACTTGTAAAAAAAGTGCTGTCACTAATAAAAAGCGATTATATAGGAATTGATTTTCTGTTTGACAATGGGCATTTGATATTTAATGAAATAGAAGATACCGTCGGCGCACGAATGGTATATGATAAAACAGATATTGATATTATTAAACTTTACTGTAACTACATAAAGAAAGAAGTTGGCACAAAGTAGCGTGCCAACTTCTTTTATTTAACAATTTTATGCTTAACTCTTGATGCCGCAATTCTTGCTGCTGATGAATTATCGTACCAATTAAGCCTTTTATTCAGTTTTCTCTGTTCTGATTTTAAGCCTTTGATTTCAGCTTTTAATTCCTTTTTATCTTCATTAAGAGTATCAACTGCCTTTTTCTGCTCTTTCATAAGAAGCTCATTACCAAATGCGATTCGCTCTATCATTTCATTTGGAGGGCAGGTTGTAAGAGAATGAATAGGGCCTTCAAACTCAATATTTTTAATCTTTTCATCAAAAGGAACGACTGTTCTGTTTTTATCTTGATAAATATGCGGCAAACCGTTAGCATTAAGGAAATCAACAAAATGCCAAAAGCGTTGTTCGTGGCCATCATTCACCTGTGAAAAATCTGTTTTTTCATATATATCAAAAATATCTGTATTTTCGTCAACTTCGCTTGCCGGCATATTAGGAACATTGTGATATTCCGCAAGCTCCCTGATTCTTGCATCGGTTGGAAACACGAAGCTCGGTACACCGGAAAGGATACTTCCTACCGCACCATGAATTCGTGTGCCATAGTTAAAATCAATATTTTTATTGAATTCAAGAATACTTGGAAAATTGATAAAGAATCTCGCCCTATCGTTAACAAAAACTTCGTCATTTATTAAATGAGGGTAAAGCACTTGCGAATCATTAGTTATAGGAAGCGGTATGCCGAGATACATCAATCTCAAATCATCCACAAATTGCGGCATAAAATAATAATTAGGAAGCAACTCCCTGTTTTTAATCATAAACTCTTTAAAGTTTACCGGATTTGCCACAGAACCTGTAACGCAAACCGCACTTTCATTAGTAAGCGGCTTTTTATCCCTAACGGTTAAACCCGGGCCAAACATAGCAAATGATGGGCAACCCGTTACATCAATTTCTTTACTGCCAAAGCCTAAATGCTTTAAATAACTTTCGGTTATTGCACCCCTTACACCTACGCTTGCAGAGTGGTTAAGCACCGCGGTAATAAACTTCTTTGCACATTCATCGTATATATGCTCCTCTGTAACATCAGGCTCATAAGGCATTTGAATGCCGATACCTGTTACAACCACCGGAATAGTTAATTTTTCAATAATACTTGTCCACATTCCCATACACTGCATAAACTGCTTTCTAAATGAGTTTGCCATAGGAAGAACAAGATAATCGTAATTTTCGTTTATATATTCAGCCTGAACTTTACCGTGTGCCACTTCCTTATCAGCAAGGAAGTCAATTTCAACATCTTCGGTATAAAGTGTTCTTGTCATACTGTATGCAAAAAGAAGATTGCCTGTATTGTTACCGATTACTTTTTGGCAGATAACATCAATAGGTTTGTGAACAGCGAATGGCGAAACACTCGCTCTCATTAAAATTCTTTTCTTCATAAATACTCCTAAATTCAAATTGTACTATATTTATAACGAGATAAAGATATTATAATGCTTATTATAAACATTGTCAATTTATATGGCAAAAGAAAAAGAGCTTCCCATAAGGAAAGCTCTTTAATAAATTGCTTTTAAGATTAGCCAAGTTCTGAGAAGTACTTGATTGTTCTAACCATCTGTGATGTGTATGAGTTTTCGTTATCATACCAAGAAACAACCTGAACTTCATATGTGTCATCAGCTACTTTAAGAACCATTGTCTGAGTTGAATCAAAGAGTGAACCATATCTCATACCAACGATATCTGAAGAAACGATAAGGTCTTCATTGTAACCGAATGATTCTGTTGCTTCAGCCTTCATAGCTGCGTTGATAGCATCAACTGTAACTTCCTTGTCAGTCTTAATAACTGCTGTAAGGATTGTTGTTGAACCTGTTGGAGTAGGAACTCTCTGAGCAGAACCGATAAGCTTACCGTTAAGTTCAGGAATTACAAGACCGATAGCCTTTGCAGCACCTGTTGTGTTAGGAACGATGTTAACAGCACCTGCACGAGCACGGCGAAGGTCACCCTTTCTCTGAGGACCATCAAGAATCATCTGATCGCCTGTGTAAGCGTGGATTGTGCACATGATACCACTCTGGATAGGAGCGAAATCGTTAAGAGCCTTAGCCATAGGAGCAAGGCAGTTAGTTGTGCAAGATGCAGCAGAAATAACTGTATCTTCAGCTGTAAGTGTGTCATGGTTTACATTGTAAACGATTGTTGGAAGATCGTTACCTGCTGGAGCTGAAATAACAACCTTACGAGCGCCTGCCTGAATATGAGCAGAAGCCTTTTCTTTTGATGTATAGAAACCTGTACATTCAAGAACAACATCAACACCAAGTTTGCCCCAAGGAAGGTCAGCAGCGTTAGGCATTTTGTAAATAACAATTTTCTTACCGTCAACTACAATGTAGTTATCTTCGCCTTCACCTTCGTGGAAGTCAACAGTGTGACCCTGAGCAACATAGTTACCCTGTGATGAGTCATACTTAAGAAGATGAGCAAGCATCTTTGCACTTGTAAGATCGTTGATAGCAACTACTTCGTAGCCTTCTGCACCAAACATCTGGCGGAAAGCAAGACGACCGATACGGCCGAAACCATTAATAGCAACTTTTACCATTGGAATTTACCTCCGAATATAATTTAAAGTTTTATTGCTTTTATGCATTCTTTATTTTATACTGTTTGTCCTCATAAATCAAGATAAAATTGTATTTTTTACACTTTATACAAAAACAAGTGTATTTATGCAAGTGTTATTGTTATTTATTTAACGAACTGTTTATAATTGGGTCACAGATGAATTATATTTATGCCTTTTGGTTGCAATTTCAATTAAAATTTGTTAAAATTCATATTAGTAAAAACAAAGGATGTTATATATGTTTGTAGATATTGCTAAAATTAAGATAAAAGCCGGTGACGGCGGTGCAGGCGCAGTAGCATTTCACAGGGAAAAATATGTGGCTGCCGGCGGACCTGACGGCGGTGACGGAGGAAAAGGCGGAGATGTTGTATTTGTAGTTGATGACAACCTTGCAACCCTTGCCGATTTCAGATATAAAAGAAAATATGTAGCCAAAAACGGTGAAAACGGACGCGGCTCACGCCAATACGGTAAAAAAGCGCCCGACCTTGAAATCAAAGTGCCGAGGGGTACTATCATTCGCGAAGCAAATTCAGGCGCAGTTATGGCTGATATGAGTAAGACTGACAGATTTGTAGCTGCTAAAGGCGGAAAGGGCGGCTGGGGAAACATTCATTTTGCGACTCCAACCCGCCAAGTACCGCGATTTGCAAAGCCGGGTGTACCGGGTGAAGAATGGGAAGTTTCGCTTGAGCTTAAGCTTCTTGCCGATGTGGGACTTTTAGGTTATCCGTCAGTAGGCAAATCAAGCCTTATATCAGTAGTAAGCCAGGCAAAGCCTAAAATCGGCGATTATCACTTTACAACCCTTGTGCCAAACTTGGGTGTTGTATCAATGGGTGAAGGCAACTCATTTGTTATAGCGGATATTCCGGGGCTTATTGAAGGTGCAAGCGAAGGTATCGGACTCGGGCATGAATTTTTGCGACATGTTGAGCGTTGCAGGCTTCTTGTACACATTGTTGATGTAAGCGGCAGCGAAGGCAGAGACCCTATTGAAGATTTTGAAAAAATCAATGAGGAGCTTGTAAAGTTCAACCCCGAACTTGCAAAGCAACCGCAAATAGTTGCCGGAAATAAAATTGATATGGCTGAGCCTGAACAAATCGAAAGATTTAAAAAATATGTTGAAGATAAAGGATATGACTATTATTCTATCTGTGCGCCGATCATGGAAGGTACAAAGGAGCTTATGAATGCAGTTTGGAACAAGTTGCAGACCTTGCCTCCTATTAAAGAATATGAAGTTGAAGAAATTCCGTTTGAAGCATTGGTTAAAGATGATAAAGGCTTTAAAATCACCCAAGTTGATGAACATTACTTTCTTGTGGAAGCAAGTTGGTTTCCAAAAGTTCTCAAAGGGATTGATATTGAAGATTACGAAGCACTGCAATATATGCAACGAGTATTAGAAAAGAGCGGAATTTTCAATGCGCTTCGAGAAAAAGGAATTGAGGAGGGTGACATTGTTTCACTCTATGACATAGAGTTTGAATATGTGCCTTAATAAATATGAGATTTGTAGACAAAGATGTTAATGCAAAGCAATTAAGCCCGCTTAATTTGGCATTTATAGGCGATTGCATTTATGAAATACTTGTGCGTGAAACACTTGTGCTTGATGCCAATCGCCCTGTAAATGATTTGCACAAGGAAAGTGTAAAGTATGTTTCGGCAAAAGCACAAACCGTTGCTTTCGAAAAAATCAAGGATGATTTAACCGAAGATGAACTTGCGATTTTCAAGCGCGGGCGCAATGCTAAAGTGGGCCATTCCCCAAAAAGTGCAACTGACGGTGAGTACCACTGCGCCACCGGAGTGGAAGCGTTATTCGGCTATTTATACTTAAATAATGAAATTGACAGAATAAAAGAACTTTTTTCCAAAATTAACTCTTGACATTCTGCCCAACTTGTTATATAATCAATATCGCTGACGGGAGCATAGCTCAGCTGGGAGAGCATCTGCCTTACAAGCAGAGGGTCACAGGTTCGAGCCCTGTTGTTCCCACCAAATAAAAAAGACATCCATATGGATGTCTTTTTTATTTTATAGAATACTTTCTGCTCGAAACTGTGACAAGATACTCCAAATTCTGCGAACAACGAGAGCAAAGAATTTGGGAAAAACAGCTCGGGGAACTGTTTTGTAGTATCTTTGTTTCTTATAAGAGCCCTGTTTTAATTATTTCCTTTTTGTTTATGGGCGAGAATTTTGCTCCGCCTCTCAAAATCTGTCGTACAGCAGTGCGTCAGATTTTGTATTACTTTTAAATCAGTTTATTGACAGTATAAAAGCCATCGGTTTTTAACCGATGGCTTTGTTTTATGTCAACCAAAATCTTATGCTGCTTACACCTATATTTTATTAGTTTATAAAAAGCAAAAGGAGACGGTATTTCTACCGTCTCCCATAGCTTTATTTCAATGTCAGATTGAAAAGGCTGTATTAGTCTAAACCGCCCTCTACATCTTCTCTACCTGTTGATGTAGTTACAACATCATATGTTTTGAATTCATCAATCTGTGACATTGGCTTTGTGTAAAGCTCTTTCATTGGTTTTCCTCCCAAATTTACCGGTGCCTTACCCCTGCCGATTAGGCAGAGGCAAAAGCATCAATAAATTATAATTTGTTAGTGATAAGTGTAAGATTTAACTTCAGAAATTGTTTTATTCAAAGTGCCGTCAGCAATCTTTGTGATAACAAATGCTGCAGCTGAAACCTTACCGTCTTTCTTAGAAAGACCATATCTAAGAGAAATATCTGCTGCTGAATTCTTAGTATAAGCAATCTTTACAGTACCTGCATTAGCGTCTGCACCCTTATTGCCAACATTTTCAAGTGTGAGTTCAGAATCAGCTAAATTCTTACCATAAATGAAGCCCTGCTTAACTACTGTTTCGCCAGGAGCAACATTACGAGATGCAGCAAATGAAACCTGAACAGAACCAGCAATTTCATTTACGCCTGTAATTACAACTGTTGTTTTCTGCTCAACTGCAGTATCAACAGCTACAAGATTCATATCTGAACCGCAGAAGAATGTGTAAGTATCGCCATAAGCAACTGTTACACCGTCAACCTGCCATGCTGCAACGCCGTCCTTATGAACGCTAACCTTAGCGTCATAAGCAACTGTTGCAGGGCTTGCTGTTTCTACGCCGTCTACTGTGAGAGTAGCACCTTCAGGAGCAGTTACTGTGTACTTAGCAACATTATCCTTAGTGTACTGAGCGTAAATTGTAGCACCATCTGTAAGTGCATGGATATCAGGTTCAGTCATTGACCAACCAGTGAATGTGTAACCAATAAGTGTTGGAGCTGTTGGAATTTCAATATTAGCACCGCTTGTTACAGTTTGAGTATCAATTACATTGCCGTATGGGTCTACAAATACTACTGTAAATGAAGTGTCAGCCTTTTCAGCAAATACAGGTTCGTAAGTGATGTCAGCTGTTGCATATGTTACAAATGAAGCTTCGTCAGAAACAATCTTGTTACCAACTTTCCAACCTACGAATTCGCCTGTTTCGTTATTAGCTTTAGCAGTAAGAACTACTTTATCACCAACTGCAAGTCTTGCGTTAGCACCGTTTGTAGCATCAGCATCGTTAAGAGTTGTTGTGCCAAGTTTTGTTGAAGCAACTGTTACAACTACACCTGCATCAAGCTTAGCAACTGCATCTTTAAGAGCAGCTGTTGCAGCGTCTACATCTTCCTGTGTTGTGTAAGCTTCAACTGTAGCCTGAGCATTAGCCTTAAGAGCTTCTGCTACCTTTGCGTAAGAAGCTGCTGTGAAATCATCAGCTTTTACATTCTGTGCAGCATCAAGTGCATTATAGTATTCTGTACCGTTAAGCTTATCAATCGGAAGTGTTGATACATAACCACAATCAGGGCAAGTAGCTGTCTTAGAACCTTCTACCTTAATTGTAGGCTGAGTAACGGTTTCGTACTTAAGAGTACAATCATCTACTTTGTCGCTACCAACTTCAGTAAATGCATATTCACCTGTCTTTGACCAAGTGTAAGTTGTTGTAGTATGAGTACCGTTCTTATTATCGGTAACCTTAGCAGGAGTGTTAGCAAAGTTTTCAGGTGTTTCGCCCTTATTAACAGTGAGAGGTTTAGATGTACCGTCAATGAAGTTATAAGTATAAGTTTCAGTTGTAGGATTAGCTACAAGACCTTCAACTGCAGCTTCAAGAGCAGCTTTTGCAGCGTCTACATCTTCCTGTGTTGTGTAAGCACCAACTGTTGCTTCATCATATTTAGCAAGTGCTTCTGTTACCTTAGCATAAGAATCTGCTGTATACTTAGAAGCGTCAACATCCTTTGCAGCCTTGAGTGCAGCTCTGTAAGCTTCACCGTTAAGCTGAGCAATTACAGTACCTGTTGCGATTGTTTCGCCGCAAACATTACATACTGTATCACCTGTGTTACCAGGATTGTTGATTGTAGGTTTAGTAGCGTTTACAACCTTTGTATCAGCGTGGTCACATACAAGCTTATCAATTACTTTTTTATATGAATTTCCACAATCAGGACATGTGAGAACATCATAACCTGCTTCTTTATAAGTAGCGTCCTTATGGTCAGTTACTGTGAATGGACATTCAGATTTTGTTACTACTGCTTCTTCAGTATAAGCAGCGTCAGCTGTTGCAGCTACAACTTCAGGTGTCCACTTGTAACTTGTTACTGAGTGATGAGTTGAATCAACCGGTGTCGGATCTGTTGTTGGTGTGTTAGTAGGAATTGTTGGCATTGCGCCATCATTTACAGTTTGAGTGGTAGGTTCACCACCATAAGGTGTAAATGTGATTGTGTGAGTTGATGGCTTAGGAGCTTCTCTAAATTCATTGAAGCCCATGAAAGTGAACTTTTTCGAACCAGGATGTTCAACATCGCCATCATTAGTGTTGGTTTTGTAGTTCCATGCATTCTTAGCATATGTTGTTTTGTATTGAGACTGTACTTCACTTATATCTGCTGCAACAGCAATACTATTAAGCTCTGATGGATGGTAAACATTAAATTCAATCGGATCCGCAGTTACAATTTTGAAAACAAATGTTGCCATTGGTGGATTATTAGTAAATGTATATCCAGGCTCGCCTGTTTCAGGATTTACAAAATAACCGTCAGGGTCTGATAAAGAAGCAGTACTAGAACCCGCACTTCCAAATTCATAACTGATTACATTCATCTTACCGTCTTCATCGTTAGCTTTGACATTTGAGGAGTTCGGGTCAAATTCCGGGTTAAAAGAATTTTTGTCAATGCCTGTGGAACACAGTGAATATGTTGGCAAAAAAGTTGTACCGCCTTTATCTGCAACCCATGCGCCATTTTTAGCAACTCTTTCATTTTCAGTACCGAGTGCGTATACCATCTTTCTGCCTGATTTATAAGAATAAACACCTGCAGGCTCAATAGAATCACTGAACTGAATTTGTGCAACAAAAGCACAAAGGTTAGACATACCTTCAAGACTTAATGTCATTGTGAAATAATCACCGACGCCGAGCTGAAGATCTTGTGAAAGCTTATCATAAGAAAGTCCAGCAGCGTCAATGTATGTGTTTGCTTTATCCTTGTTGATAGAAAGAGAACCTGAGGTCTTATTACCATCAACTACTTTATAATTATAATCTACAGGCACACCGTAAAGAGAAGCATATGATCCAAAATCCGATGCTGCTGTGCCACTGGTTGAATAATCAGTAAAGCTCGTTGCACTTGCTTCAGTAAACATACCAAAAGACAATTTAGCATTTGGTGCATAATCACCAGGTGCTGCAAGTGCTGTGAAAGGTACTGATAAAACAACCATAAGAACTGACAAAATGACAGCAATTGCCTTTTTGAAAGTTTTATTCATTTTCTTTCCCCCTATTTATTACAAAGTTACATTCATATACTTGATTTCTTTACCAAAGAAAACTGAAAAAATCGACTTATCAAATGAGTCAACCTTATTATCCCTGTCATAATCGCAATATACATTGTACTTACCTGCAAACGCTTCGGCAAATTTAGACTTATCAAATGTGTCAACTACACCATCGTTAGTATAATCACAAATGCAAACTGCGACAGTATCAACAGTCTTTGATTCGGAAACTACTAATGTAACCTTTCTGTCAATAGTGGTTTCACCACTTATTAACATTTTGTACTCACCTGCCGGAATATCGGCAAGTGTATAATTACCGTTTGAATCTGTAACTGCTGTGGCAACGGCTGAGCCATCGGCAGCTTTGACTGTAAGATTTATATTGCCAACACCTTTGTCATTATATAATGATCCATCAAGGGAAGTAGCAATAGTAATCTTACCTGTTATATCACAACCCGGACCTTTCGGTGAAACATCACAGGTCATAAGATATAAAGAACCATCATAATCATCGGCTTGTTTAACGAGTGCATACTCATCCTTAAGCCCATCATTATAATCTGTTAAAACAAAAGTCTCATTCGGGCTGGTTGAAACTGAAATTACATTTGATGCATCACATTTATTAGCAAAAGCAACTGAAAAAGTTGCAAGCAATGTGCCATCACTATTGATTGCTGAACAAGAGTCAGAATCAGAAACAAAGCCAAACACCAAATTTGAATTTTGTGTAATAGTTCCCATTGACGAAATGCCGGTAACTTCAGCTGAAAGAAGCGACTTTGCCGCTGTATCAACAGTAGCATCTGCACTGTACCTTGCAGTTACCTGCACGACCGATAACTCGGAAACACCTTCTAAATAGAAGTTTACATCGTAAGTACCGGCAGGCAATTTATCACCGTCATATTGTTTTCCGTCAGAGTCTGTATAAGTGCAATAAATATTTGGCTTTTCACTGCCAATAGTTGCACCGTATGAAGTATTAGGAAGGCACACGAAAAGTGCAATAAGCACCAAGAAAGTAAGTGTACCAATTACAGCACCTATTCTCTTTTTAACAAATGCATTTTGCATAGGTGTTACCTCCTTGCCAAGTAAATAAAATTTAGGGAGAGACGAGAGCGCATACAACACCAAATCAAACCTCGGTTATAAAAACGCAAAAGCGTAAAAGCAAGCTTTGAAGAAATGATATTGTAAAATCAGGGATAAACAGTGACTAAACGCAATCGCCTTTAACCTCCCAACCCTAAAAACAGGGCCGGTATATAAACGGGGATTACCCGATTATATCGAATTTATAAATAAAGTAACCATTATAATAAACGGTTACATATCAGGGGTATTGCTACCCCTGATATGATTTAATTTAATTAGTCGAGAGCACGTGGAGCATACTCAACTGTATTACCAAAGAACTTTACAAATATTGCTTTATCAAATGAATCAACAAGACCATCACCGGTTAAGTCGCAATAAATATTATATGCATCTTTGTTGCCATATGCTGAAGCAAATATTGCTTTATCAAAAGCATCAACTGATTGGCCACCTGCATAATCACAGATACATACAGGAATTTCTGCATTTGAAATATCTTTTGTACCGCTGAGTGTTACAGTTCTTTTGATAGTTACATTTTCTCTATGAACAGTAAGTGATGTTGTACCAACTGGAACAGTAGCAGTGAATGAACCGTCACTTGCTGAAGTAGCAACTACTTCGCCATTAGCAATTACATCAATGCCGCCAATACCCTTTGTAAAATCTTTACCCGCAAGATCTGTAGCAATAAGAACCTTACCGCTTACAGTGATTGTATCAGCTGCTGCCTGCTTAACTGAAGGAGCAATTGTTACATCGCCATTAACCTTATATTCATAAGGGAATGCATTAACTGTTACCTTTTCACCGTTGATTGTAAGTTCATTAACAACTTGGTAACCTTCAGCTGCCTTAACATCAATTGTGATTGTTGAGCCGGTTTCTACTGAAACAGGAGCTGTGTAAGCAGCGCCATTGATTGTTACAGTAGCACCTTCAACAGCATTAACTGTTACAGTGTTGTTTGTAGTTTCAGCAGGAGCAAGAGCAATCTCTGCAGCCTGAAGTTCTGTATCAACAGTGTAGATATTTGTAAGTGAAGCATCGTAGCCCTTCTTATCAGAAAGAACAAAATTAGCTGGATCCTTATGAGCATAATCGCCGTGACCATACTGTGCAAGAGCAACTGCTGCTGCAAGAGCTCTGACATATCTGGTCCATGATTCTGCAGAGTAAGAACCATCGTTTACAAGCTTACCTTCAGCATCCCACTTACCAAAGCGAGGAGCGTTTGCGCCTGTTGTCTTTGAAACTGAAGCTTCAGTTGTTACAGTCTTACCATCTTCAGCATAAACAGCCTTAGTAGCAGTAAGAGTTGAATAGATGTTGCCTGATGCACACTTGATTTCTTTTTCAAGCTGTGCACCCTGGTAACCACGCTCAACAGCTGCGCTTGCGAAGATATTGAAGAGTCTGGTATATTCAGCTACTGCTGCTGATGAAAGTGATGAATGAGTTACATAAGTATAAGACTTTCCGTTGTCAATGCAGTTTTGTACAGTTGATGCTGCACTTGCAGGAGAAACGCCTAATTCCTTCTTAACTGCATCTTCAGTTTTAGCCTCTCCGGTAGCTTCATCAATTACCGGGTTGCCATCTGCACCTAAAACAACTTTATCATAATGATATTCAAGATCAACAGTAAAGTTCTTTTCAATGTTTCTGGCAATGTCAGTCATCTTAGAGAATGTTAAGATGTTAAAGTTTGTGTCATTAAGACCGGTTCTTGCAACAGAAATGTTTTTGAATGCATTATCTGCAGCCGGCTTAAGTGTGTCATTCATAATGCTTGTTACATAGTTGATTCTATCAACAGCCTTTGCAACAGCACCACGGTTATCAACGATTGAACCGTCAGACTTAACTTCGTTAGGAACGATAGTATAATCTGTTACAGGGAACTTACATGACCAATCTTCATTTGAGTTAACCTTCTTGCCATCGGCATCACGGTATACATACTGAACCTGGTTGTAAAGGAGATTACCCTGTGCGTCAGTTGCCTGAGTTTTAGTAGGCATCTGGCAAGGATTACCATTTGTGGTAATAGCATTGTCCCAAGTTGTTTCATAAACAACTGAGTTAGCAAGATAGTATTTACCATCTGCATTCTTAATTACTTTGATTCCGGCTTGGTCTGTTGTACGAACCTTTCCATTATCATCAGAAAGAGCTAATGGTGAATAGATTGGCATTGTACCTGCAGCATCGAAGTAGTAAACGCCTGCAACACCGCCGACTTTACCTGAACCGTCAGCAAGAGCTTCGCCACCAACATAAGCGTTAGCCAAAACATCCTTTGGAATTGTATATTCTTTTCCTTTAGATGTTACTGTTGGAGCAGATTTTGTATAAGGAACATAAGCTAAATCGCCAAACTTTGATGTAACTTCTTTAGTTGTTGCTGTGAGATGAGTCTTATTGTTAATGCTCTGTGCAAAAGCAACTGTCATAGCAGATGACTTAATAGAAAGTACATTAAGAAGAGCCTGCTTAGCTTGCTCGAAAATAGTTGAGTTAGTAAAGTCTGAAGGCTTATACTGTGATACAAGTGATGCCAAATTATCATAAGCAGTATTCATACCACTGAGCTGGCTGGTATCACCTACAAGGATAGTAAAGTGAGCATAAGCTGACTTAGAACCATTGTAGATACACATATCAACCGGATATTCGCCGCCTTGAATGTTGGTTTCACCATCATAACGGAACGGTTGAACTTCAAGAGCAGAAGCATTTGGAATCTGCTTCTTCTCACTTTCAATGTAGAAACCAGGAACTTTGGTGTTACCCATTGAAACAATGTTGAAGAGGTTATCGTAGTTAATCTGACCGCCATTGTTCTGCAAATAAACTGATTCGTAAATATCACCGTCACCAACATGGTAACCTGCGATAATATTCTTAGCAATAGCTTCAGAAAGAGTGTAAACTACATGAGTTCTTGTCTGAATAGCCTTAATATTTGCAGCTGTGGTACCATCAGGGTTAGTTTGAGCTTTAACTGCATCAATTTCATCGCTTGTGTAACCCTTATAATAAGTAATTTTATCGCTGTTACCTGCTGTTGCTTCTGTTACCTCGTTACGGTTCCATTCACCGAATTCACCTGAACCAGGAGTAGTTTCAACACGGTAGTCATACATATTATACTTAAGAAGGTTACCGTTTGTCTTATCCCAAGCAGGGATAGCGTTTTCACTTGTGATGTTTACTGTTGTATAAGCAGCATTTTTATCATACTTTGTTACAACATTATTTGCATCAAGTGTGTTTGACTGATAATTTGAATCTTCATCATAGAAGTAGATACCGTCAACTGCTTTTGAACCGGTCAAAATCTTATTTCTGTTACTTCTATATCTAACTGAATATGTAGAAATATCAGCAAGGTTTGATGAATCAAGTACCATGTATTCAGGATAGTTAGCAAGAAGAGTATTATCCTTACTAAATGTAGATGTTGATTTTACATAAGCACCCTCAACACCAACTGTTTGATCAGCTTTATTTGTATCATGCTGGAACTGCTTGTTACTATTATACATAGCTTCTTTCCAACCTGTTGCGGTTGTCATATACTTATAAGCTGAAACATTGTTATCAGCTGCAACAACTGTACCATCTTTAAGTACGATGTCGTATACAAACTGAACTTCAACTACATTAGATTCTCCTGCTGCTGAGTCGAAAGTAATAGGAAGTTTAGGTGTTACTATTGTTTCGTTAGGAGCAATAAGACCTGATTTAAGTTGAGATGTAATATCAGTTTTTTCGTTGTTACTGCCAATATAAGTTGCTGACTTAAGCTTGTAATAGTAACGAGAAAGTTGAACAAGCTGTCCATTAGAGATATATGCACGGTTAAGACCTGTGCAGTTATTTGTAAATGAAACTGTATCGCTGCAATCGCCGCCTGCTGTTGTCTTCATAGAAGGTGTAGCAAAGCTTGCTGAAGCAGTCTTAAGCTGCTGAGTTCCGATTGGAGTGATAGCTTCAGGAACGAAAGAGTTAACTGCTGAAAGAGCAAAGAAAATACCTCTCATTACTGAATCGCCATACTTGCCGGCATCACCCTTGGTGCTGTCTGCACCATAACCGGTGAATTCAACAAAGTTGCAAATAGCCTTTTGGATTGCACCGAGGTCAGTACCGCCGGTACCTGCAATAGTTTTAACCTGAAGTAAATCATCAAATGGCTTGTTGTCACCGTTTGACTTAGGAATTATGGTTGTGAAATCCTGCGGCTGTGAAGAATAACGCTTACCGAAGAGACCGTTGATAAGGTCAGCAAGCAAATCATAAACAGTATTTACAAAACCTTTTGACTGAATCGGTTCAGCAGATACGATTGTGATAAGTTTGTAAACGAAATTAGATACGCCACAGAAACCGCTGTCTTTCTTATCAGAAATATTAAGAATTGAAAGAACTACATCGTTCCAGATAAGGTCATGTGAATCGAACTTACCGTATTCCTTGCCTTGGAGTGTACCAAGAATAGGGAGGAACTTGTTAGCAATTTTATCAATATTTTCCCAAAGGTTATTTGTAAGAGCACTGTTACCTTTTTCATCGCAAATACCGAGAAGAGCTGCAACACCCATTGCTCTTTCACCTGAGTTAGTTGCCTTCTTCATTGAGTAATCTCCACCGTAGTAAAGAATTACTGAATTCAAGAGGTCAAAAATTGTAGCACTTGAATTAACATCTTCGTTTTCTGTCTTCCAAGTTTTGCCTTTGTATGTTACAGGAACATATCCTTCAAGTACATATGCAACTGCATCACGAGCCATAGGAAGAATTGTACCTTCAAGTGTTGCGTTGATTGTACCGTCATTGGCTACATTTACAAGTGATGAATAATCCTTATTAGGAAGTACGTATGATAAGTATTCTTTAAGGCATACATAAGCAACTGCTTCTGCATCCTTACAACCATCCCATTCTGCTGGGTGGATAATATCTTGAAGTTTGCCTGCACCAAGGTTAACCTGGCCGATACAAGCAACAAGCATAGGAACCATTGCTGATTCAAGATTTGCTTCTGAAAGAACAGCATCAGTACCGTTAGCATCATAGAATGCCTTGAGGATGTTAGCGTCAGTAGCATCTGCTGTGTACTGAACCATCTTAAGTGCATTGTTAACGAGTGTTGAAGTGATTTTCCTGATTGTTGCATCATTGATTGATTCAACACCGTCTGCCTTTGTTGTTTGAGATTTTGCCATTTCCGGACGATTGCCGATAATGTTATCTCTTTGTGGGAACAAATCATTAACTGCTGCAACAAGTGCATCGTTAAAGCCTGCTACCATTGAACCGTAATTTGAATATTCATTTTTAAAGAAATCGTCAATATTCTTTGTTCCGGTTTGTGCAAAGTAAAGGTTGATAGGACCTGTTTGCATATTGAAACCGTAGTCAGCAAGAGGGCTGTATCTTAACTTAGCAAAGAGCTTTGTTTCATCAATATCTGACCACTTGCCTGTTGATGTTTCAGCAGCTGCACGGTCAAATGAAAGCTGTTCCTTAGCTTTTGCAATAAAGTCATCTGCTGATTTATCGCCATAAGCTTCGTAATTAGCTTCAGCCCATTCGTTAATCTTTGCCTGAGTATAGTTAGAAGCAATATCGCTTGAATTCCATTCACCCTTTTTGTCGAAATAATAATAGTATGCATTATCAAGATTTCTGTCACCCTGGGTGTTTACATGGAGAAGCTTGACTGTACCCTTGAGAACTGTATCCCAAGCAAGATCAAGTGCTGTATAACCTAATTTGAAAAGAGAATCGGTTGGCTTAAATGTAAGCTTTGTTGTTTGCTCTGTTGCATAACCGTTTGCATCCGGATGTCCATAAGCAAAAAGAAGAACATTAAGCGGATTGCCGTCATCATCTTTAAATTCGCTTGAATATACAAGGTTAGGGTCATAACCGAGTTTAGCAGCTGCTGCTGCATAATCCGAGCCTGACTTATTCATTTCAGCCTTGATTTCAAGATAACGAGTAGCTGATGTATCCTGGATAGGTTTGAGTGAGCCATCTTCGTTCTTTTCATTATATTCTTGGTTATATGTAACGAGAACGCTTATCTTCTGAAGAAGCTCGGTAGAGAGCTTATCGAAAAGCTGGTCATCATATACCCATTGAGTTTTGCCACTCTTGAAATCATTGATTTCATCCTGTGTATACCATTTAGTATAGTTGAAAATAAGCTGCTGAACAATGTTATAAACAAGATTTTTAGCATAACTTTCATCACTGAAGCCTAATGGACCTGCAAGAAGCTTGTAGATATTAACCGCACTCTTAAGAACACCGAGGTTGAAATCACCTCTTAATACCTGACCGAGTACATCCTTACCGGCATAGTCAGCTGAGTTGATTTGAAGAAGAGCAAGAGCTCTCTTAACAATCTCAGTTGATGAATAGTTTTCTCTTGTAACATGCCAGAAATTCTTGCTGGCATCACTTGAAGCTAATGATTTAAGCTGAATGTTACCTGCATCACCAACATAACTACCATACTTAGAAAGAAGACCTGCAACACTCTCAAGTGTAAGCATTACATCATCAACGCTGTCAAGCTTAACTGTTAAGGTATATTTAATAATACCGAACGCGTTGATATTAAGATGCTTTTGAGCGGCATCCCATGTCATATAAGCTGTAACGCTGGATGGGAGATTTGCAAGAAGGTTGTAAACTGTTGGAGCAACTGTAGGAAGCATAAGGTCCGCATAGTCAAGCAATGCTGTTGCGGCTTGTTCGTCAGAAAGAATATTCCAAGCAAGGTCGTTATATTCTAACGCGTCATCTGTATACTGCTTTTCTGAACTAACAGGTGCAGCGTGAGCTGAAAATGCACATGTTAAACAAGAAGCAGCCATAAGAACAGCCATAAACAACGCAAGCAGCTTATGGGAAAACTTTTTTGCTTTCGTTTTCATTTTTTACCTCCGTAAAATTTTAAAAAATTTAAAGTGAAGTGTTAACATATTGTGCGTAATGCCCGTCGCAATCTCTGACCATCAGGCAATCTGAATTAGAATGAAGGCTCATTACAAGCCACAGCATTAAATTGGCGCAATATGTGCTTTAAACACATTATAATTATTACATACGGCCACCCGAAAGTCAATAAATTAAACTTACAATCCTCATTTTTGTAACTTTAGCCAAAAACGACCTCATTTTTTTGTCACTATGCACAATTAGTTTACGAAAATTTTACAATTTGTTAATAGTTTTAAGGAGAAAAATAAGCTTTTCACGGTGAGTAAAGCGACAATACTTTACACAATTTTTACATTTGTAAAGGGCTGAAGCTTTACGTTTTGCAAAATTTTTAATGCACTTTTTCTCTGTTTTATCCGTTTTTCAGTTACTCTTAATAAAATCGACGCTTGTTAGACATAATTTCCAATTAAGTCCATTTACAAGCACTCCGTTGTCAAATTCAAAACGCAAAATATGTTAAAATTCACAATAAATTCAAAATATGTTATAAAATTATTGACTTATTAGATTTTATTTGATATAAATATATTGTATTTGTTAATACGCGTGTGGATATCCTGCGCCTAAAAAGCAGTTTTTGTGTAGAAACTGTGTAATAAACAAATACTGCTCGGCGCATAATCAAAAATGCGTTACCATACGACAAAGTTCGTAAATCATATTGTAAAGGAGAGAAAATTTATATGAGAACGAGCAAAAAAATACTCAGCTTTTTCTTAGCTGTGGTAATGGTCGTGACCACTTGTTCGGTTGGATTTACTGCATTTGCAAAAAACAGTAATGACAACCCATTGTGGAACACTTCCAGCGTTAATGCTTCATCCGCATATAAAACCGTCAATGGTTTGGCAGATGAGCTTCCGTCCCTTCTCATGGGTATAGACGCAATATCAAAAGTAGTCTATAACAAAGGGGCAATCAGTCTTGGTACAACTTCAGACAAGTTGACTAAAGACCAGAAAGAATCAATTAAGGAGAATACGACTCTTCCTGAGATGTTGCAGGCACTTCAGCCTACGCTTATCAATGCTGTCGGCAAAATGGCTGTATCTACAAGCCAATCGGAATTTGTCACAGACATTATTGGTGAATCATCATCAAATGTAAGCAACTATGACTACCTCAACAATTTCAGTGACGACATCAATTTCTTCCAGCTTGCAGGTATGTGCCATAAGCTCATTTATGACGGTGTAAGCAACATTTCTGCAAACAAAGAAACAAAGAAAGCACTTGAAGATATTCTTTATGGTGCAGGCGATCGCAACCTTGATGGTAAAGCAATCAAAAAAATCACTGTTGACTCAACAGGTCAGCACAAGCACTATGTTAACATTAAATACAACACCAAAGGTTTGTGGTATTTAACAACATTAGTAGATTCAAATACTTCTACTAACTTTGATATTTCCGATGCTGTTGATAATATTTTGCCTGCAATTGCACAGCAATATGACGATCAAGTTGCAGATGGTAAAATCAAACCTGTTGAACTTTCTTCAATCACAGATATGTTGGACTTCAACGGTGACGGCGGACATGTAATAATAGGTGAAACATCTATGATGGCAAGCCTTTCACAGCTTAAATCCGCAACCTACACACTCACAGAAGATCAGCAGAAAACCGTAAATGAAGTATGCAGTTACTTAAACAACTACTATAAAGTTTTTGGTATTGATCTTAATGCTTCTGATGTTGCTGATTGTATTTACTATGCATATTCACCTCAATCAGATACTTTCACAAATATGTTTGGCGGTAACTTAGCAAGAACCATGCCTTACATTAGACTTGCTGTTGACGGCGGTGCAGATTTCAAACTCTCTGCTGATTCAGATTTCTTTAATGACCAATGGAACCCAAAAGTTACATCTCCTACCGGAGACCCATACACCATTGAATCAACCGGTATTAAAACTTTTAAAACTGTTGACGGACTATTATCACAGATTGAGCCATTCTTTACTAAAGCTCTCGGATACGACAGTCTTGACACTGCAGTAAGCGAAATGCTCAGCAGAGATAGTGTATCCACAGATGCATTATCAATGTCATCTGTTAAGGATTATATCACAAGCCTTTATATCATATTATCATATGCTTCACTTGTTGATGATGCAAATGGCGGCGGACGACAAAACGCTCCTTATGCTCAATATATTTTAAAGGGAGCATTGGTTGACTTTAAAGGACTTAAACTTGAAGATATAAATCAAGCAGTTGATAAGGATATGCCTGCTGGCTTCAACTTCTACTGGCAAGACGGAGATGAATTCTTCCTTACAGATGATGAACTTGAGCAGATGTATTCAATTTTGAACTTGGTTGCTACTCAAGATAACAATTTCCCTGAAACAATAAACGGATATTTTGCTGACGGTAGTATGAAGTTTAATGATACAGATGGTTCTAAAACTTTCATTCTTCCTAAGAATCTCAGAGATACAGCCACTATTGAATATTTTGCTACATTCTTGAAGATGTACAGCAGAAAGAATAACAACTCTGATGCACAACAGCGTAACAAGGTTATCAACTTGTTTGCAGGTAACTGGATTAGCAACAGAAGCAATAAAACAAGTGATTATATTCAAAATGCTACTCTTTTAGATACAGAAAATTCAGATCCTAACACCGGTATTTATGCTTACAAGCATACCGGCAATACTTATTCAAAAGCAGATTTAAATGAATGGGTTAAATATTCATATATGTCAACTCTTACATCTTATTTTTGCTCAAAAATAAGCACTGCGTCTGACGACTTAACTTATGATAACAATTCAATCAAATGTTCTTTGGATATTAGCAAGTTTATCAATGGCTATGTTGAAGAACATCTTGATACAACAGGTGTAACTCTTACAGACGCTCAAAAGCAGCCTGTTATCAACAATGCACTTGCAGCTCTTTGTGGTAACGGTGGTACACAGCTTACAAATATAGTTCTTAACTCTATTATTTCCACATATCTCGATCCGAGTTCAACAATAGGTAATATTATCAACGGTGCTCTTGATGAACTTGCTTCAACAAAAATTGACCTTGTAAAAGCAACTTACAATATTTGGGCTAACCTTATTGAATCTCCGGTTGAAACAATATTCAATCTTCTTCCGCTTGTTGTTGTTCTTGTAAACGAAGTACTTGAACCGATATTCTTCAGTGCTAAATCAGGTGAAACCAAGCAAAACAATATGCTTTATAACTTCACACATGATGGTCTTCTCTATGACTTAACTGCTGATTACGGCTCATACATCGGTATTGACACACTTGCTTGGGACCTTAATGAAATGCTTCCATTGCTTATGCATTGGCTCAAGAATGACGGTTCTTATGACAAGATGGGCGGTACATATTGGAATAACGGTGCTGAAAAGAATTTCAAAATCACCAAATATACCGATTTATCAGGCGGACTTGATAAAATTACGACAAAGAATATTACAACAAGTACTGTTATCAGCAAACCGGAATATGTTACTAAATATGAAAAGATTGTTGACAGTAAAGGCAACGAAATCACTTCTAAAGTTGTAACAGAAAAGAAGACAAAAACAGAAGTGGATGAAAACGGTACTGCAAAGACAGTTGAATATACCGAAGATGTTACATACTATACATATAATGGTGTAACAAGCAATGATATTTCAGTAGCTCTTGCAAAAGCTCCGACAAATGCTAAATTTACTGTTTACAGTAAATATGAAGCAAAAGTTCCTTACATCACAGGAATTTACATTGCCGATAAAGCACTTAGGGACGCTAAGCTCAGCGGACTTGATAAGGTTCTTAAGAAAGCATTTACAGATGATAAAGGCGTTCTTTCAGACACAAACGCTCAGCTTGCAACCGGACTTGCAGAAGTAATTAACGAACTTGCAGGATTATTTACAACAGCAGTTGACACTTATGTAAATACCCCATCACTCAGAAATCAAGTTAAGGGTAAAGATAACAACGGAAATATTGCTAACAGCGGACTTAACAACTTAATGGTTGCTATTCCACAGCTCTTCGATATTATGGAAGACCTTGGAGCAGATAAGTACGGTGTCAGCAAAAATGCATGGACATACTGCTACGACGGTAAATTTAAAACTGAAGAAATTACAGTATCGGGTAAAACCTATACCGCTGTTTCTAACACAAAGGTAACTGAATTCAAGTCATATGCTCAAAATCCTGATTCAACAAAGATTTTCGATACTTTCGTTGGTATCTTTGTAGAAGATTGGCTTGATGCAATCCTCGGTCTTGTAAACAATGTTATTGATTCAGACAACAGCGCATTTGCAAAGAACCTTCCTCTCATTACAGGTGTTCTTCAGTCAATCGGCGGATTTGGCGAAACAAGCGCACTTACAGACTTGTTTAACAGCATTTTCCAAATCACCCGTGAAAGCAAATACAGCTTTACATTTGAAAAGCAGGCAAGCGGATTTGTCGGACTTGATAAAAACAATGCTTACTTCCTTATTACTAATGTAAGCAAGCTTGTAGATGTAATTCAAAGTCTTGTTAAATCATTTAAGAAGACTGACAATACAAATAATAATACAAATAATAATACAACAACTGCTCCTACACAGGCAGTTCAAACTTCTAACTCATCAGTTGACATTTCAGCGTATAAGAGCAAAGATGTTAAGAGTGTTGACAGCACAATTGAAAAGCTTGATAAAGCATTGTCATCTCTCCTTGCTGATTCAAGAATCAATGGCTATTCAATCAACAAAACAAATAATATTATTGTCGGCGTAATTTCATTACTTTCAAATTACATCGGTGCTAACTCAGCAAATGCAGTAATAGATTTACTTAATACCTATTTATATTACCTTAACGGTGAAGATTCACGCTCAGCTGATTCTAACGGTAATGTTAACCCTAAGGATATCTACACAAATGAAGGACTTACCACAGTAGTAGTAAGAACTTATGCACTCATTGAATCACTTGTTGCAAACCTTACTGATAAGTACGCTTATTCATACACAGGTGCAAACAATGTTTCAGCTAAATACAATCTTATCAGCGAAGCAGTTAACGGACTTATTTCTCCTGACTCATTAGCTGTAAGAATTAAAGACACAGATATTAAGAATGCCAGCGGTAAACTTAAGAAGCTTGCAAGCTGGAGCGATGCTGTTAATGACAACGGAACACTCAATGTAAGCATTAACTGGGGTGTTTCAGCCGGCAACAGAGATGAGTTTATGAATGGTCTTTCAACATCACTCAGACTTCTCACATCTATTATCGGCGTACTTCTTATTGACACAGGCATTTACGAAAATGCACTTTATCCGGTTCTTAATACAATCGCAGTAAAAACAGGCATCACAGTTGATACTCCTGAAAAGTTCGCTGACAAGAGCAATCCATACCGTGATGAAGTATTTGTAGGAATTGTTAACCCAATCGTTGCATTACTTGACAAATTCTTTGAAAAACCTGTAACTACATTGTTGAACCTTGTATCGGCTATCGGTGTTATATTAGATGACACAACAGCTCCTACACTTGCTTCAACAATTGCAAACGCTGTTAAACCTATTTCAAATGAAGTTAACGGACTTGCAAAAATCCTCAGAATAAGCAATGGTACTCTTGGTGCAACATCACCTACTCTTGCTTCATTCCTTGAAAACATTGCTACTAAAACATTCGGTAAATTGGTAACAGTTAATGATAAGCAGGAAATCGGTATTGAAGTAAAGGGATACCTTCTTTCAGGTAATAATATTATACCTATTATAAATACACTTCTTGCTAAAACAGGCATTAAGCTTAATAACATTAACTGGAATGCACTCGGCAAAACAGCTTCTCCTGCTCAAACACTTCTTTATGTTCTTGATTATGTAATTGAATTCGTAAAGACAAACAATAATCTTACCACAATCATTCAGTTGATTATGGGCAACAACAAGATTAGCAAGGGAATTCAAAAGCTTATCAAGTACATCGAAACAGGTAAACTTAACGCTATGGGACTTCTTAAAGTTATCGGCAAGCTTCTTGACTTCACTCAGTCACCAACAGAAGTTTACTGGACTTATAAGAATTACAAGGGTACATCATTAAACTTTAAGTATCCTGACGGAATTACAGCTTATGATGCAAATAACGCTGTTTCACAGCTTGACACAGCAGTTGATGCAGTTATGGCTCTTCTCGCCAACTTCGGTGTAGTTAACGCATCAAATCTTAAGAGCATTGTTAGCGGATTGGCATTTACAAACGCTAACCTCACATCTCTTGCAAAGGCACTTTACGGTGCGCTTGATACCAAGAAGATTTCACCATATCTCAATATGGTAGGCATTGCAGTATCACCAAAGGGTGTTGCTAATCTCCTTGTAGATAAGAGCTATGGCAAAACTTACACTTCAGCAGCCAACACACTTAAGAAGGCAAAGAGCTGGAAGAAAGTTAAAACAATTAACTGGGGCTTCAAGGATGGTTCAGCAAAGGCAGAGCAGGGCTTTGTCAATGCTCTTGCAGCAATCCTCCGTCCTGTAAACAGCGTTCTTGCTGTATTCCTCAATGAAGGAAAGATTGACCTCAGCAATATCAATATCAAGAAGGCTTCAACTTCATTTGATATTAAAGACAGCAACGGTAAAGTAACAAGCAAAGTTGCACTTACTTATATGCTTAAGAAAGGCGTTCTCACTCTTACCCTTAAGGATGATATGAACCCTGACTCCAAGCTTTCAACAATTAAGCTTGACCTTAACGCTCTTAATGTAGGCGTTAACGGTATTAACGGTTATGAAGGCGCAATTGTTCCTCTTCTTGATGTTCTTCAAGTAAGCAACAGCAAGATTAAAACATTTAAGCAGTATCAAAAAGATTGCAAGAAGGCTAAAGATAATGTAATTCTTGATGTTCTCAATCCTCTTATGAGCTTTGTAGATACACTTCTTGATAAGCCATTTGATACACTCACATCTGTTCTTCCAAACCTTGCATACTTTATTGATAACAACGGCATAGGCCAGTTACTCGATAATCTCCTTGCTCCTGTTACAAACATTCTTAAAACTGCTAAATCAGCAGGTGTGGATGTTGATAAGATTCTTTCAATGGTACTCGGCAAGGACCTTGGCAAAGTTGTTACAAACGCACTCAAGGTTAAAGGTGTTAAGCTTAACATCAAACTTGCAAACCTTAAGTCTTGCAACATTCAAGATATTGTAGTTCCTCTTCTTAACTCATTACTTAAGAAGACCGGTATTAAACTTCCTGAATTTAAGTGGTCAACAATCGCATCACACGGTAAGGTTGTTACATCTAAATCAATGGTTAAGAATGCCGAAGGCAAGTTTACAAATAAGGAAGTAATTGCTGATAAGGGCGAAGTTCTTGTTGCAGTTCTCCGTTATATTGCAGATACTCTTGTTAAGAACTCAAAATCTATCAAATCACTTATTACTTCAATTAAAGCTATTAAGAGTAATGATATGCTCAAATCTATCATCTCAACTGTATTCACTACAATCGGCCTTGCTGATAAGGATGATATTGTTCGTGCAGTATTCTACTTCTTAACAGGCGAACCTACTAATGCATTCTGGGATTACACAGCTTATAAGACAGGTTCATATGACTTCTCGTATCCTGAAAGTGTTGATGTTGACTTCCTTAAGAATCTTCCTCCAATGCTTGACGGACTTGTAGGCGGTTTGGTTGACGGCGGTCTTACCAAGTTAATCGGCGGTCTTATCTTCAAGGATGACATTATTAACTCACTTCTTACCGGACTTTACGGTGCAGTTGAAGGTGTTAAGGTTGGCGACGGTTCACTCGTTTCTCTCCTTGCACAAACTAACATTGACTTCTCAACAAGCAATGTTGCTAAACTTCTTACAGATGAATCTTACGGTCAAACTTATGCTGCAAATGCAAGCGTAATCGCAAAGGCAGGTTCATGGTCAAAGGTTAACACAGCATCACTTAAGTGGGGTGTTAAGGATGCAGATACATTCTTCCACGCACTTGTTGCAGTTCTCCGTCCTATCTACGGTGTACTCGATGTACTTCTTAATGATGCATCACTCGGAATCTTTGACATAGTAAGAATTCCTGGTTCAAACGGTTATACATCATCAATCGTTCCTCTTATGGAAGCATTCTCAATGTATAACATCAAAACTCAGTATCAATACAGAGAAGATATAAACGAAGCTTACGATAATATTCTTCTTGATATTATCAATCCTCTTTGGGATAAGGTTGAGGATATACTTAATGCTCCTCTTGAAACATTGTTTGCAATGCTTCCAAACCTTGCTCTCTTCATTGGTAATGACGGACTTTGCCAGATTCTTGACAACCTCCTCACTCCTATTTCAGCTCTTGTTGATGCTATCAAACCAATAGTTGATCTTAATACTCTCTTACCTGCACTTCTTAAGGCACTTAAAGTTGACCTTAATGCAGTTCTCGGTAAGATTGGTGTTACAAACTTCTCTCTTGACATCTATGACCTTAATGCAACACTTAAGCCACTCCTTGGCGGTGACGCTATTATTCCTCTTGTAAATAATATCCTTGGTCTTATTAAGATTAAGGGCACACCACTCGGAATTAAGCTTAATGATGTAGATTGGTTGAAGCTTGCAAGCCACGGTAAAGTAATTACAGACACTTCACAAGCTGCTACATACGGTGCAAGAATTTATATTGAAGGTGATTCATCAGAAACACTCATTGCAGTACTCGGCTACTTAATCGAAACTGTTAACACAGGCGATAACTTCAAGAACATAAGTGATCTTATCACAGGTCTTGTAGGCGGTAACGAAACTGTATCCGGAGTTGTTAATCAGGTTCTTCCTGTTCTTAAGGGTGATACTGATACAGTTATTGCTTCTCTTGTAGACCTTCTTCAGACAATGGCATAAACATAAAGTTTTAGCCGAAATAAAAATTAGGGGCAACTCCTTTTGGAGTTGC
>OKXB01001063.1_pt1 | contig 29536 bp, 23 predicted proteins | sample 1601731 | NCBI WGS metagenome assembly OKXB01 (sample SAMN04414077, study PRJEB24778) | human gut metagenome | material: faecal | host: Homo sapiens
CGCCTACGGCGTCTTTCAGCGCGTTATACGGATCGCCGTTTGTCAAAAGCGTGTCGGACACCCTTACCGAAACAAAAGAATGTCTTTTGCCCGCCGCGGCGATTGCCGCCGACGCATCAGCCGCTTTCCCGATTGCCCTGAGCGAATAACTCGTTTTGATACCGTCTTCTGCGGACGACGCAAAAACGTCGTCGGGCGTCAGAGTTCCGCAAACGACGCTTTTTACGATGAGTTCCGCGGCATATCCGCGCACCTCGCCGTAATTGCAATCGATTAAGGGTTTCAACGCGAGTTCAAACGGTTTTACGCCGCTTGCAAGCGTACGGGCGACGTATTTATTAAGTTGTCTGTTATAAACCACATCGTCCATACCGAGCAAATAAAAAGGGTTGCAATCGTACCGTAAAGTACACAATTGCAACCCGGCTGACTTATAAGGATATTTCTCGTCGCAGACGAGAAAAGGCGTACGCCTTAAGTCCCGATGGCTTTGCGTCGCCGCCTCACGGCGGTTTTGCTGACCTATTTATTTATGTTTGTAGGGCTATTTTACCATACAAAAAATGCGTTGTCAATGATTTTGTTGTATAAATTATTGCTTTCTATAATTTGATTTTGCAATATCTATGACTGATTGATTATTCCTCGTCGGGTTTATCCTCTAAAACGAGGTCGTAATCGCCGAGTTTGTTGACCTTAAAGCCGTTCTTCTTATATTCGTCGTAATTAAACGCCTCGAGTTCGTCTATGGCGAGTTTATGGAATTCGTAGAAGTTATGCCACCAGGTCTGATCGGAACCGAGCGTTGCCGAAAGGTATGCATCCGCGATGTCGCAACCCATTGCCGGAGCCACGTAAAACGCGCCCATTGCAAGGACGTTCACACCGTTGCCCGTTATCGCCCTTCTCGCCGCGGGTACGCTTTCCACAACGCCCGCGTGAACGTGCGGACATTTGCTCGCCGCGATATGGATTCCCATACCTGTGCCGCAGAAAAGCAATGCCCTTTCATACTCGCCCTCGGATATCATCGCGCCTACTCTCAAGCCCACTCTGTGGAACATAAGGTCGGTGTCGTTCGGATCGCTGTCCTTCTTAACGCCCATGTCGAGAATTTTCCAGCCCTTCTTTTCAAGGTGAGCCACAACCGCTTCTTTAAGCGGAAAACCCGCGAAATCCGCGCCTACTACAAGGTATTTGTCTTTAATCGTTTTCATTTTCCTTAATCTCCTGATATTTTTCGGGATTTTATCCCGTTTTATTCTTGGCTGGCATAAGAATACGCAAGTCTTCCTATCGGCGCAGAATCGCCTGAAACGTAATAATCCGCAATATCGTCGTATTTCGTAACATTATCGGCAACTTTGAACGAAAACGACACCTCTTTTCCGTTCAGCCCGAGAGCGGCGCGCGGAATCGTAATCTGCATTCTGTTTCCCTTTAAGACGTACTGAGCGTTGCCCGCGTTTTGCCAATTATCCCCGCCGAGACATTTTTCCACCGACGTGGTGCCGTCGGCGTTCGGTGCAGCGTTCACCAGATAATTGAACATAGCAAAATTCGGGTCGCTGTTGTTCGTAGAGATAAACAGGTTCATCCAGTTTCTGTCCGTTCCGTTATACGCGGTGATATCATCCGCGGTTTCGACGAGAAAATAAACGTTTTCGTCGTCGTAAGCAACCTTTATGTTGACGATATCGTTTCTGTTGCTGTTGTCGACGTATTTATTTTTACCGGAAGCGTCCTTGAAATCTCTCGCCATGGCGTCGCCGTTGAAATCGCGGTAAATGCGTTTAACGCTGCTCCACGCTTCGTCGTCGATCATTCCGGAGTTCACCGTCAGTTTATCGTAAACGTAACTCTTTTTCGCGGTGTAAGAAAACTCTCTGAGATTTTTCATCATCTGAAGATAATAGTTGTCGTTATAACCGCCTTCCATCATCTCGATATCTCTCGAATATTCGTGATTGTAAACGTCTACGAACTCGCCGGTCCCCGGTTGTTTCTGAGCCATCCACTCGTTCCAACTGCACATAAGTACCGTGTGAACGCTGTCCTTGTTCTTAATGGCGTTATCCCACATATTCTGGAAACTCAAACCCTCTTTCCAGTCTCCTTCGACAACGCCCGTATAGTTATTGTAACCCCTCGAACATTCGGGCGACATTAAACTCACGCTCGTTGCCGAGCCGTGACCGTGCTGAGCGACCGGCACCGCCATATATCCGCTGTGATTCACCTGCGGGCATTTCCAACTCATCCAGGGGAATCCGTCCTGCGTGTTCATTTCGCCGTTCGGCCACTGAGATTCTTTCAGGTCGAAATACGTTCTCATTTTTTCGGAAACGTAATCCTTCTGATTGTTATACTTCGTCATATCCGAAGCGTAACCGTTGTTTTCCGTGTACCCTACGATCATCGGTCTGCCGTCAGGCGCAAACCAAAGGTCGTCCCAATTGCCGGATTTGTAATAATCTTTGTATATCTTGTTTACCGTAGTACCCGACATCGTGTTCGTATAGAACATCACTTTCGGCACGTCGAAACCCTGATCTTTATATTTACGCAACAATCCGAGAAGAACTTCGCCGACTTCGAGGTAATCAAACTGATTCGTGGCGTCTATGCACAAAAAGTCCACGCCCGCCATGGTGAAAAGTTCTATGTGCCTCGTCAGCACCCACGGATCCTGCATATTATAGTAGCCGTATAAAGGTTTGCCCCAATAATAGAACTGTCCGGCGTCCGACATGTCGGCAAGTTTATCCTGCCCCTCTTTGCCCGAATCGAGCAACAACTGAATATTGTTGATTTCATACTGCAGACCCGAATGCTGACCTTCCCAGAGCGAATACCATATTCCGACGTATTTGCCGTCCTCTTTCATATCCTTTGCCGAAATCACGCGCCCGAGATCGTCGGTGGCGCAAAGGCTGTTGACGGTGAAACGTTCATTCGAAATATCTCTTTCGTCTTTGGAGGCGGCGTTATCAGACGAACAGCCGAGAAGCGAAAACGCGCAGGAAAACGAACAGCACATAGCGACAAGTCCTTTAAATATATTTTTCATCAAAATCTCCTTATCTGTACTCTACGAGAGCGGACATAATGTTCATTATGTAAAGTCTCGTGGAAAAATCGTTGACGTGGTTTATTCCGTTTGCCGTGATGTCCTCATATTTTTTGACTTTGAGCATCGTTTTGTTTATGGGGAACATATTGAGCGTGTAAACGTCGTCGAAAGAAGTTTTAAGTTCTTCCATAGCCGCGTAATATGAGTCGAATTTATCGTAAGAATAAACGTTCGGCGCGGCGCTCAATGCGTCGATTATAAGTATTTCGGTGTCGGGACTCAATGATTGCATCTTCATCACGATCGTTTCCATATAATACTTATAAGTATCGGCGGATTCGTTGGCGCCGAGGTCGTTGATGCCGAAGTGAACTATAAGCAAATCGGGGGTTTCCGCGGCGAGGGCTTTTATTTGTTTGTTCTCACAGCCCCAACCCGCCGTTTTGCCGCCGACCGCCTTATTAACAACGGTAATTTCGGAAGAATATTTTGATTCGAGCGCGGGTTTTAAGAGATTCACCCAGGACGGGAAGAAAGGTTCGTGCTTGAAATATTCGCTCGAAGAGCATCCTTCCGCCACGCTGTCGCCCGTAACCGCTATTTTAATTTTTTCTCCCGCCGCGAGTTTCGCTTTGAGTTTAGGCATACCCGAAGTCGCGTATGCAGCGAAATCTTCTTCGACCAGATCTTTCACGTCGTAAACGTAACTCACCTGAATCTGATTGCCGTAAAAAAGAGGACTTTCAGTATACACAACGGGCCCCATCTGCATACAGTCCGTGAGAATATTCGTGAAATCGTTCATGCCCGCAACCATTCTGTAGCCGTCCGGCAACTGTTTTCCGCTCACGTTGTCCGCCGTGAGATAAGGCAGTCCGCTGTCCTTCGTTATGCTTATGACGTTCCCGTTCACGGCGTATTTATCGGAGGCGAATTCATTCTTCCATGTGTAATCTCTTACCGACAGTATTTTAATCGGCTTATACTGAAGTTTTCCGCTTATCGTTTTTCCATCGTCGACAAGCAGAACGGTTTCGTTATAAATTACGTTCCCTAAAAAATAGGGCGTGATCTGTTCGTCGAAATCGAACTTGTATTTTGCCTTTTCTTCTTCTATGTAATAAGGATATTTCTTTGCCATATCTTCACTCTCGCTTTCACTCGTCGTGCTGTTTTTCGTGTCGCTTGCAGTGTCGCTCGTCATTCCGCCGGGCGTTCCGCACCCGCCGCACAATGCAAGCACAAACGCGGCAAGAGCCATCGTCGTTGCCAAAATTTTTCTCATCGTTTTCACCTCTTAAATTTTAAAATAATTATCTCCGCTTTCCAACGGTATAACGGTTTTCCCTTCGTCCAGCACGAGTTTGCCTTTCGCGCCGTAGGGAAGGATTATTTTATAGATTATTTTTCCGTCCTGCTTTTCCCATTCGGAAGAAACAAGTCCGCGCATCGTTTCCACGCTCGCTTTAACGAACGTGAGATCGTTGTCCGTCTGCGGTTTTATCGTTATCTCGTTGCACGCATAAGCGTCGTTTTCCACGTTTATGCCGGCAAAGCAGTTATAAAACACTCCGTCGTAAGCGGAAAACATCGGATGATCGAACGAGTGCATTTCGCACTGCATTTCCTTTTCCCATCTTTCCCACACGGTAGTCGCGCCGCATTCGACCATATACCCCCAGCCGGGATATTCTCTGTTCGTCAAAGCCCTGATCACCGTATCGGAATAACCGTTCTCCGCAAGCGCGTAAAGAACGTGTTTATACCCCTGATTTCCGCAAGTGAGATGATAGTTTTCGGCGATTACGTCGTCGTTTATCTGCCTGACGAGTTCGGGAATATATTCCTTTGCGGCAAACCCGAACGAAACCGCTATCGCGTTTGCGGTCTGGCTTCCGTTTTCGTAACGTATATTCTTTTTATCGAAAAACTTCCCGTTTAAAGCCGCCGCGCTTTCTTTCGCCATTTCGCCGTATTTCAAAGCGTCGGCTTCGTTGCCGCAAATGCCTGCGAGTTGAGATAACAGTTTTATCTGCCAATATACGTATGCGGACGAGATATATTCGCCGGAAACCCTTGCTTTTATATACTTTTCGGGCATTACCCAATCGCCGTAATAAGAATATCCGACGATGTAATTATCCGATTTTCCGACAAGGAAATCCACCCACTTTTTGCACGCTCCGTAACTTTCATTAACCAACGCTTTATCGCCGTAAAAACGATAGGCGTTGAGCGTGAAAACAAGCATCGCCGCGCAGACGGGATCGGCGGGAATCGTGCCGCCGATAAAAGGCGCGGTATCCGCGATCGCTCCGTTTTCGCGCTGAGTGTCCATAAAATCATAAACGCATTTTCTCAGCATTTTGGCAAGATCGAAGTTGTTTATGTTCTGGTATATTCTCGACGACAAGTCGTTGAGCCACATCAGTCTTTCGTCTCTTTGCGGACAATCCGTCATGATGGAATGAAGGTTATTTTTCTCCGTCATAACAGCCATTTCGTGCAGTTTGTTCACAGTTTCGTCGGAACAGGAGAAAGTTCCCGTGTTTTTCACCGAATTGTAAACATGCTCGGCAACCACGCGGATTATCTCCGCCTTTCCTTCGATTTTCATCTGCATGTATCTGAATCCGTGATATGTAAACGAGGGGGCGTAATCTTCCGCTTCGCCACCCGCAAGAATATACGTGTCCGTACAAGCCGCGCTTCTCAAATTGAGTTGGTTTATACTGCCGTCGTCTTTAAGATCTTCGGCGAATCTCATCGTGATTTTCGCGCCGGCTTCGCCGCGAACCCTGATATTGACCCAGCCCGCAATATTCTGTCCGAAATCGTAAACCGTTTCGCCGTTCGGCAAAACGTTGACGGATTTCACGCCGAACGCGCCGTTAACCTTAATCGGCTCAATCACTTCGGGAACGAGTTCCGCCCTTTCCTGAAGCGCGCGGAAAGTGAACAGCCAGCCGTTGCCCCACGTCGGGAAAACGCCGTCCGTTTCTTTCCATTTGCCTATGTTTTTGTCAATTCTCGCGTCGTAAGTTTCGCCCTGATAAATTCCGTCACCGATTACCGGCCCTGCGGTCTGCCACCACTTTCCGTCTATTTCTGTATGATCTTCAAAGACCTCGCCGTCGGCGTAATCGACGTAAATCTGCGCAAGCATAGTGCGCTTGCCGAACCAGCCGTGACCCATATGAACGGCTATGCAGTTCTTGCCGGGGCGCAGGAATTTTTCTACGGGATAGGTTACGTAACAAATTCTTCTCGTATAATCCGTCTGAGAGGGCGCGAGTTTTCTGTCGTCGACCTTTTCGCCGTTGATAAACAGTTCGTGATAGCCGAGAGCGACGAGATAAACTCTCGCTCTCGAAATATCTTTTTCGCCGATAAAAAACTCTTCTCTGACGATGAGGCTGTTCGCGTTAAACTCTGCGTTCGTACCGACCCATGCGCCGTACCACTCCGATTTATCGGTGATGCCAAGTTCGAAAAAACCTTCTCCGCGTTCGGTTTTGCCGTCCTCGTAACCCACTTCGAGATACACGTTCACCCTTTGTCTGGATTTCAGTTGTTTTCCGCAATATTCCGCGCCCACGCTTTCTTCGGTAAAAATCCTTCCGCTATCCCACAAAACTTCCTTCGTGAAAGCGTCCTTAGCGACTATCGAATAGTATTTCTGCTTTTTATCGTTCACCCACGAAAAACGGGGCGTTAAGTTGTTTATGCCTACGGGATTTATAGTGTAATCTGTTTTTATAATCTTCATTTTTATCCTTTTATGCCTCCGATTTTAACTCCGCCTATCATTTGTTTCTGGAAGCAGAAAAACAAAATCGCGGGGAATATCGTCATACAAACTGCCATCGCCATTTTTACGTTAGTCAGAAGACTCGCATCGCCCGACGCGCCGAAATGATAGAAGAACGCAACCGCTACGGTAAACTTTGCGTCCGATTTCAGATAAATGAGCGGACCCTGAAAGTCGTTCCATTTGGCAATCGCCATTCCTATTCCTATATACACGCATACGTTAAAACACAAAGGCATTATTATTTTCCAGAAAATCTGCCATATATTCGCGCCGTCTATCCTCGCGGCGTTGTCGAATTCCTTCGGCAAAGCGCGCATGAACTGCACTATAAGAAATATCTGCATTCCGCTCCCGCCGAAAAACGCGCCGATAAATTGCGAAGCGAGTTTATCGTACAAGCCGAAATCTCTGAACAAGAGATATTGCGGAACCTGCAATACGGAAGACGGAATCATGCTCGTTGCGAGAATCAGTGCGAATATCTGGTTCCTTCCTTTAAACCTCGCTCTTGCGAGGGGATACGCCACAAGGCAACTCGTAAGCGGCACAAGCACGGCGTTGACGATAACGACGACGAACGAATTGAAAAAGTATTTGAAATACTCGCCGAGTTGCAAATAATTTTCAAACGTGGGCTTTGTGGGAAAAAGTTTTATCACGCTTGCGTTTATGTCCGTAATCGACATAAAACTTTTGGACACCATAAACAAATACGGAAATAAAAGTATCGCAAGCAAAACAACAGACACGGCGTATCTTACCGTATATTCCCCAATCGTTTTTCTCTTTTTCTTTCTTTTATATTCTTCTATAACGGTATTCATCAGTTTTCGTCTCCGTAAAACACCCAACGGCTCGTTTTGAACATAATCGCTATAAGACAGGCGATGAACACGAACAAAATCCATGCCATCGCGCAGGCGAATCCGTATTCGTTGCGCGTTCCGGAAAACGCCGTGCAGTAAATTCTGACCGAGATGAAATCCATCGCGCCGTTGATTCCTCGCCCGACGTAAGCGTAACTGTCGAACACCTGCATGCACCCGATAACCGCGCAGATAACGTTATAAAAAATTATCGGCGTGGTCATGGGTATGGTCAGTTTAAACAACTTGACGAAGGCGTTCGCTCCGTCTATTTCCGCCGCCTCGTAAATTTCCGTGCTTATGTTTTTAAGCGCGGCAAGCCAGATTATCATTCCGCCACCGATACCCCACTGCGAAGTGACGAGGAAAGTTATGAACTGCGTGTTTTCCGCGCTGTAAAAAGTCAGTTTTCCGAGGTTGAGATTGGTGAGCATCTGGTTTATTATGCCGCCCGCGGAAGTGCTGCTGTAAGCAAGCATATCGAGCCAAACCTGACCGAACGCTATACTCGGAATGAGAACCGGAAGATAAAACAACAATCTTAACGTCTTTACGCCCTTTATTTCTTTCTTTAAAAACAACGCAAGCGAATACGACAACACCAGATTCAGCGGAATGGACGTGACGGAGTAAAGAATCGTAAGCCCGAAAGACTTGGCGATATCTTTTCCGTATCCGAACTCCGAATAATCGAATATCTTTTTGTATTGAAACAGACCCGCTTGTTTGTAAAACATTCCGTTAAAGTCCGTGAAAGAATATATGAGCGACATTATAAGCGGATAAGCCACAAAAATCGCAAATCCGAGAATAAACGGCATTAAAAACAGATAATATCCGTATTCCCGCGATATCCACCTTGTAAACTTATTCTTTTTCTTTAAAGCGACGCTTTGCATATTTATTGTTTGTTTTTCTCCCTGCCAATGTAGTAAGAAATAAGTCCCGCCTGGTTTTCTATCGCTTCGGCGACGTCCGCGTTTGATTTTGCGTCGTCGATGCCGGCAAATACGCTTTGAATGCACATCAGAACGTCGCTCTGAATGTTGTTGGGAATGTATTTGTAAAAATCTCTGGTGGACGAAAACGGAGAATTCGCGCTGCCCGCCATATAAACGAACGCGTCGTTATCGAACGCGCTGCCGAGATTCTCGTGCGTGTAAGTTCTCCAGGCGGCGTTTTCGTCGTTTATGAGCGATTTAAGCACGGGAACGCAGTTGCCGGTTTTCGAGAATGCGTTCTGTCCCGCTTCGGAAACCACGAATTTAAGGAAAAGCCACGCAGCCGTTTTGTTCACGGCGAATTTATACATTCCGTAACCGGAAGAACCGCCGCCCACGGCGTAATTCGTACCGAATTGGGGAATCGCCGTAACTCCGAGTTTTTTAACGCCTTTTACTTGTTTAGTGGTCGTCAGTAAGTCCGAAAGACATGCTCTCGCCTGAAAATAAACGGCGGATTGCTGCATTCTGAAATTAACGCCCGAATTAGTAGTCTGACATTTTTCGAAATAGCCAAGGTCTTTTAACTGTTTCCAGAAATAAACCGCGTTTTTCGTTTCCTGACTGTTAAGCGCGCTTTCGCCGTTTGCGTTTATCACTTCGCCGCCGAACTGCTTGATGAGCGGCCAGCACCAGGAATCCCAGCAGGAGTTCACGTCGACGAGATACTTGACCGCAGTTTTATAAGGAACGCCGTAACCGTTGGTCGCGTCGCTTTTTTCAAGCCCCGTTTTGAGTTCGGAGAGCATCGTCATGAAATCGTCTTTGCTCATCTTTGCCGTGGGATAATCGACTCCGGCGGCGTCGAATATTTCCTGATTGAAATACATTACCACCTGATTGTAGTCTCTCGGCATCAGATACAGTGTGCCGTCTATTTCGGAAACCGAAACGGATTCGTCCATAAGCGAAGAAAGGTCGAACGAATCGTCCTTTTCTATAATTTTACTCAACGGGAAAAGTATATCGAGATCGTAAAGCACGTCGAGATAATCCTGAGCGAACCAGAAAACGTCCTCCATCGCGCCGTATTCGCCTTTACTGAAAGCGTAACTCGCGTTGTTTCTGATGCTGCCGTAATATCCGTCGAGCGGATATTGATTTATTTTTACGGTTATATACGGATATTGCTCGTTGAAAGCGGACACGAGAGCGTTTATGGTGTTTATCTCGCTTTCCTGACCCGAAATCGCTATCGACAAACTGCCCTGATAATTCGAGTCCGCGTCGAGATTTATGCTTTTAACCGCTTCGTCGATTTCGTTGCCCGACGCGTCGCCGCCGCCTTTTTGCATGCACGAACAGCAAAGCGTTAAAGCGATTATCATCGTTATGAACAAACACATTAACTTTTTCATATAATTTTTCTCCTTATTGACGCAACGGGAGACTGCGTAAAACGCAATGTCCCCCGCCGCGTTATAGCAAGTTATTTATTCTTTTTTCTCAAAACGACAAAGCCTATCGCCGCTATCGTTACGGCAAAGCACGCCGCCGAGCCTCCGCCAACGGCAGAAGAACAGCCGCCGGTCTTTTCCGGCTCTTCTTTTTTATCTTCTTTCCACTTGGCGTAAAGCGTTATATCTTTCGTAACAGGCGTTCTGAAATTGTAAAGTTCGGTGCATGCTTCGTCCGCATACCAGCCTTCGAACGTAAATCCTTCCTTTTTGGGGTTTGCCGGTTTGAATACGATATCGCCATCGCAAACGGTCTGCGGATTTACCGCCGAACCGCCGCCGGTCACAAACGTAACGGTATATTCTTTACCGACGACAGCGGTAACGGTTTCGTCTCCCCATCCTTTGTAAACGACTACCGAGTCTGCGCCGTCAAGTTCGTATTCCACATCTCCGACGAAAACCGACTTGGCTTTGTAACCCTTTTCCGCGCTGACGGTAACGGTAATTTTATCTCTGAATCCGACGCCTTCCGTCTTATCCGCACTGATGGTGCCGTGTTCGGGCTGAACCACGGCGATATCGCTCTTTTGCGAAACGAGAGAACGGATATACTGCGTGGAGCCGCTCGTGGATACCGAAAGATACGCATAGCCGCCGATGAAATCGCTTCTCTTAACGCCTTCGAGGTCGGAGAACTTTTCGCCGTTTATCTTAACGTAGTTTTCCGTACCGTCCTCGCTGATATAAATCGTTATATAGAAACGATCGTTCTCGAACGGCTGTTCGAGAGTTGCGTCGGCAAAGAGCGCGCTCAGTTTGCCAGAAAGCATATCCTGCATTTTACCGAAATTCTCGGCTTCTTTAACGGTTTCCGTCTGCAACAGAACTTTCGCAACAGAAAGGTCAGAACCGCCTCCTTTAAGCGATTTTAAAAGTCCGTCGTAAAGGGCAAATCTTATTTTGCCGGTGACCGCGTTGTTCTGGTAATCCCAGTTTCTCGCGCTCCATTTTATGGTTATTTCCTTGCTTACGTCCAGTTTCAGAAGGTTCGTTATCGAGCCGGAAGAACATATAAGAAATCCGGTTTCGTCCTCGTAAGTGTAGAAAGAAGTGTCGTGCTGATAACTGCCGTAATAAGAATTGATTATCTCGTTACCGTCTTTATCGACGAACGAATCGCCTATATCCCACTGCGTGTAGTTCGCGTCCCAGCCGTTGTTGTCCGTGTCTATTTCATACGGATATTCCTCGTCTACAACGCCGTGCAGTTTATGATAAAGAACTATTTCCTCTTCATACCATTTGAGGGTGAGTTCCATATCTTTCGTAACCGCGTCGTCCACGCCGAAATCGTTGCCGTTTTCATCCACGTAAGTGAATGCGAAACCGTATTCGTCGAAGTAGGTCGGCGTTCCGTAAAGCGTATCTCCGTCCTTGACTTCCACGCTTACGTATTCGTAGTTGCCCGTTTTCGATTTGATCTTTACGGTATGATAGGTCGCTCCGTTTTGTTTATATGCGGCGTAAATCGCCACGTCTTTATCGATAACGCTGTCGAAATCGAACTTAACCGTAAGCGACGAATCGGTGTAATAACCGAGGAAAGTATAACCGTCGATCTCCTGAGCGGCGGGCGCTTCCGCTTTGCTGCCGATGAAAACCGATTTCGTGGTTTCTTCGTAGCCGGGAACGTTCGACTTAAACGTCACGTTCGCCTTTGCGGTGGATTGCGTAACCTTGATTTTGAACTGATTGGTGCCGAGCGACAAAAGTTGCAGATAAGCATAATCCGTTACGAAATCGCTTCTCTTGACGTTTATGCCGCAGATTTTGGCTCCGTTTGCCGCGACAAAACTTTCTTCCGCCGTCTCGCCGATATAAATCGACAACGTGACGTATTTTTCCGCGCTGTCGTCCTGATACGAGACGTAATCGAGAACTTCGCTCACAAAATCCCCTATTTGTATCCTGTTGTAAATCGGGCTTGCAGGAGTTTCGTCGCTCCCTTTCTCGGTACTTCCGTAAATAGGCAACTTGTTACCGAATTCGGGGTTCCAGCCGTTTACGTCCGCATAATAAATCTGTTCGAGACTGTCGAACAAACCGAATACGAAGCGCGCTTGTTGATTCCACGATTTCATGCTGTTCATCGCAAGCCTTATGTTTATAAGACCGGTGAGGTCGAGCGGCATTCCGTAAGTTACGTATCTCGCGCCGTCGAGTACGAAAATCGTTCCGTCCGAATTGACCAGAGTGCAATATTCGGTGTTATACATACCATAATTTACGGTTATGAGATCCTCGTCGTTCTCGTCGAAATATTTCACTCCGTTCTGATTTGCGGAAATGCCGTTTTCGTCGTAAGGAAGGTCGATTTTGCCTCTTACGTCGTAAATGTCGACGGGCGCTTTTTCATAGACTACTTTCAAAGTCAGGTCGGAAGTTATCGGCGCGGTCACGTCGTATTCTTCGTCGCCGAGGTAGAATTTGGTTTTAAAGCCTTTCACGCCGATTTCTTCGGGAACAACGAGCGCTTCGTTATCGCCCGCACCGACTTCGACCGAAGTACCTCTTCTTTCGTCTTTGATTGTTACGATGTGATCCCATGCCGATTCCTGCGTTATCTGAACTTCTATTTCCAGAACTTCGTTTATCGCAACGTGAAGATATGCACCTTCCCTGAAATCGCTTCTTTTAACGTTCGGAGCAATAACCTTTATTCCGCCGAAGTTTACGTAAGATTCTTCGGCAGTTTCGCCGATATAAACTTCCAGTTCGCCGTAACCCGTCTTGTCGTAGTTCATCGAATTTTCCGAAAGCGCTCCGTTTACGCAGATTTTATTGGCAAGATGTCCGTAATCTTTATAGTTGGCGTCGGTTTCGACGTAATTCGAACCCCACATATTGATCTTAACGCCTTCCGTACCGAGATTCCACGTGTTTGATGCCGCCTTATAAGCGTTTTCAAGCCCGTCTATAACGCTGAAAATAAACCACGAATGGTTAGACCAGTTCGGATCGAGTCTGAATTTTATCTTCGTCTTTTTCGTAAGATCGAGTTGGTTAATGTTTAAGTTGTTGCCGTAAGCAAGAACGAACGTGGAAGTATTACCGGTAACAAGATGGCTTCCCGCCGAGTTATACGAACCGAATTGCGTACCGATAATAACGTTACCTGCCTCGTCCATATATGCTGTTCCCGGGTTGTTTTTGTGCCACCCGTTCTCGTCGATTTCCGCAACAAATTTGTTTCCCGCACTGTCTTTATATACTTTGGAAGTCTCCGCCGTCGCCATAATGACCGAAAGGCTGAGACAACACATTAAAAGACACGTGAGGAAAATCATTAACTTTTTTCTCATTTTGCCTCCCATATATATAGATCGGACGCTTGGATTTTTCAAATGCTTTTTTGAAACGCCCGACGCTATTTTTTTAATTTTATCGGATTTTAAAATTTTATTCGCCGAAATCCGTTAAATCCGCCGAACCCCGCTAAACCCGCCGAGATTCCGTCAATCGATTTCAGTGCTTTCACGCTCTATGAAGTCCGCGGTTATTTCGCCGACGTACGTTTCGTTGTTTCCGGTGAGATATTCGATATATTTTAAACCTTCTTTTTCGATATTGAGAGAAATCGTGGAAATGGACGGATTGAGCATGCCCGAAATAAGAATGTTATCGAACCCTACGACTTTGATATCCTGCGGTATCCTTTTACACTTTTTCTGAGCCGCCATAATCGCGCCGAAAGCCATCATATCGTTCAGGCACATAACCGCGTCTATTTTTTCCTCTTTTTCGATAAGTTCGCTCATCTTGGAGTAACCGATGACGTAACTTTCCTCTTTGGGATAATTGCCGTACATTACGGTGTCTTCGCGCACCGGCAAATCGTGTTCTTTAATGTAGTTATTGAAATAACGCACACGGGTATCGCTTTCGAGCATTTCTCCGCTTATACCGGATATAAAATAGAAATGCCTCAATCCGCCGTTCAGCATTTTATCGAGAGCGATTTTCATCGCGTTTTCGTAGTTGATGGTCATGCAGAACAAATCTTTTCCGTGTCCTGCGTAAATATATTTGATTCCGAGTTGCCTTAAAATATCGATATATTTTTCAGGGAAATGCGCCGAATAATTGAGAATCCCCATCACCCTTATGCCGATAAGACTTTCGAGTATGGTTGAAATATTCTCCTCGCTGCTTTTCATTATGTTTATAAAAATCCCGGATTTAGACGCGTACTTTTCCATTACGTCTACGACTTGCAGGTAATAAGGGTTCGAAAGGTCGGGAACTAAAATCGCAATGGTTCTGTTCACGCCGTTGAACAACGTCGACGCAAGTCTGTTCGGAATGTAGCCCGTTTCCTTTATCACGGCTTCTATTTTTTCGCGCGTTTTTTCGGAAACGTATCCGCTGTTGTTTATAACTCGGGTAACGGTCATGCTCGACACTCCCGCTTTTTCGGCAACCTCTTTAATAGTAATCATTTTTCCCTCGGTTTTCTTTTTTTTGCTTTCGCTCCGTTTTTGTTCTTTTTTTCGTTCTTTTCCGTTCGGCAAAGCATTTTAGCCTTATCGACCGCTAATTTTGCTGTTTTTTAAAATATGTTACCGATAACATATTCTGTAAGTCAATTATAGCAGATTTTAATCCTATTTGTCAATACTTTTTGAAAAATTTTTCCTAAGTTTTTTTAGATCGGGTTATCTGCATCGAAAAATTATCGGAAACAAAGAGAAATTTTGCCGGCTTACGGAACGCAAAAAATCCCGACTATCCGGGCGATTCCGACGTCGGGAAACAAAAAAGCGCGTGATTATTGTAATTGTTTTAACATAATATGCGTGGTAATTGTTCTGCAATCGGAAAAATATTGCAAATAAATTATTGCTCAATAGAAATCTGTTTTTATATTTATAATAGCGGAAGTTTGTAAAAAGCAGACTTCCGTTTTTATACCATTGAGCCGCTCGGAGAGAAATTTTATACCGGCGGCTTTTTGTTTGCAAAAAACAGTAAAAATTATGTAAAAACGGTTGTAAAACGAAAACCTGTGTCCTTGTGTATTATGGAGGAATATTTTTTTCGCGTAAAAAAATTTTTGAAAATATTGCTGTCAGACCGTCAACTTTACTATTTTCGTGTCCTTGGTATATATGGAAGGTAAAATTTTTCTATGTACCCCGAACTTTCGGATTTTCGTGTCCTTGGATATATGGGGATGTTCTATCTTCGGCGGATTATCTTGATTAAAACGGAGATAAAATATTGAAATATTTTCAGAAAAAGACGAAGTTAAATGTCCAATTATAGTGATGGGTAAAAAATCTAAAAGGAGATAAATTTTATGAAAAATTATAATCGATATCGACCGCCGTAGGCAATCCACAAAGCTACTCGCAACAGAAAAGTTGTTGCATTCTGCCTTAAAAATATAAAGCAGGATAAGGAAAATGCCACAAATAGCATTTTCGACATCGGAAGCAAGCGGGATACCCGCTTCTTATTTAACGGCAAGAAATATACAAAACTTGCCAAGCGAAACGTAAGAGTCGGCATTTTATAAGAGCGAAATTTAACGCCAAAAGTAATGAAATATAGAAAAAGTAAGCCCGACCGGTTTTGTGATTCGCATTCATGCGAGGCTGAGAAAAAATTCAGAAAAGGAGCCATAAAAAATGAAAAACACAAAATTCAACGAATAACGATACGGAGGAAAATTTACGAACAAAGCAGCAATACAGTTAAACGATGAGAGAAACGGCGCGCCCACCACTACTCACACCGAAATTATCGGCGGTAAAAAATACGTTGTTGTAAGCCACTACATAGGCAAAAAGGATTTCAAAGAAGTGTTCGGAGATTTTGCTTTTCGGCAAGTACTTGCGGAGATGAAAAATTCCGTCGATTAACGCATATACGGCAGCTTGAAATTTTCCGTGTAATATGGTATAATCATGCTACGTTGAAATTTCAGGCTGCTTTGATTCAAAGGAGTAAAAGAATGCAATCAAAGCAAAACAACAAAGACTATATTGTCGGAATGTACGTGCGTTTATCCCGCGACGATGAACGCGCCGGCGAATCGCTCTCTATTGAAAACCAAAAGGCAATTCTTTCGGACTACATAGCCGAGCAAGGCTGGACGCTTTACGATACTTACGTCGATGACGGAATTTCGGGCACAACCTTCGAGCGACCGGGCGTAAAACGGTTGCTCGACGACGCGAAACAAGGCGTTATCAATACGATACTCGTAAAAGATATGAGCCGTTTCGGAAGAAATTACATTATGGTCGGACAGTATCTCGATTACGTCTTCCCCACGTTCGGAATACGTTTCGTAGCGTTATCGGACAATATCGACACGGAGAATAAAGACACTCCCGCCATGGATATGATGCCGATTACCAACGTGTTTAACGAATGGTGGGCGGCTACCACAAGCAAGAAACTGCGCGCCGTGCGAATCAAAAATGCCAAAGAAGGAAAAAACGGAATGTCCCATCCGCCTTACGGTTACGTCATCGGAACGGATGAAAAACGCACTTTGCAGGTGAACGAAGAAACCGCGCCTATCGTAAAACGTATCTTCGAAATGCGCGCAAGCGGTTTAACGCCGAGAAAGATTGCCGACGTTCTGAACGTCGAAAAGGTTTTAACGCCCAACGATTACAGAATTTCCACTACGGGAATAAACGGTGTAAGGAATCCGTCGCATTTATGGCATACCGCAGTTTTAAGAACGCTTTTATCGAATCAAGCGTATATCGGCAATTTAGTCCAGCACAAATCTACTACAATTTCATATAAGAATCATAAGTGGCACCGTCGCCCGGAAGATGAGTGGATCGTCGTCGAAAACGCACACGAAGCCATTATCTCAAAAGAACTTTGGGATAAAGTCAAGGAAGTCGAGAAAGCCGTAGGACACGGAAAACATACGCAACGAGGTTTTATGCATCCGCTGTCGGGATTGATGTTCTGTGCGGACTGCGGAGCGAAAATGCGACTCGGTTGGAATATGCCGAAAGATATCCCGTATTTCAACTTCAACTGCGGCACGAAATCGCGCATGGGTTCGTCTGCATGTTTCAGCCATTTCATTACCGTACCTGTTTTAGAGCAACTCGTCAAAAACGACGTCGCCGCTAAAGCCGAGATGATTATAGGGCACGAAGCGGAATTCAAACAGCGGTATTTACAGCGGCAATCTTCGCTTGCGGACAAAAACCAAGCCGACGTGAAGAAAAACTTGAAACGCTCCGAAAAACGCTTAAACGAACTTGACAAACTGATTGAGGCGGCGTTTGAAGAAAAAGTATCCGGCAAGATTCCCGAAAGCGTGTGCGTAAAACTGATTGAAAAGTACACCGCCGAACAAACGGAATTAAAAGAAAAAGTCACATCTCTTTCGCAAGGATTTGAAGAAGTAACGCAGGCAAAAACGGATGTGGACGAGTTTATTCGCAGGTTGAAAACCTATTTCAATTCGCCTGCTTTAACTCGTGAAATATGCTTGGCGTTATTCGACCACCTTGTTATCGGCGGCAGAGAATCGATTACGGGCAAACCGCAGGAAATTCATATCTACTACAAAATCGATATAGATTCCATCATCATATCGTAACAAAATCCCCCTTCAAATAAGCATTATGTCCATTTGGCTTATTTGAAGGATCGAACTTATATTCGCCGTTTTCGTCTATCGCCTGACCGTGTAAAGCCGCGGTATACGCTTCTCTGCCTTCATATTGAGCAAACCAGGTGCAATAAATAAAGTTCCAGTATTCCGTTCCCGATTCACCCGAGAAGATAATCGGCTTTATAGACGATTTCAAATTGTGACATGTCGCAAGAAGCTCATCTGTCGTGACGGGTATTTCGTCGTCGTAAATGTAATCGGCGTTGTAAACCAGCCCGTAAACGCCTACGTAGGACGGCAATCTGTAATAATGCCCGTTCTTTTTTAAGAAGTCGAGATAAATAGGTATAAGTTTTTCGCCGACGGTTTTGTCTTCGCCTTTGTTCTTATAAGCGTAAACGTCGTCTATCGGTTCCAAACAATCGATATAATCTTCAAGTTCCGATTCGTGCATGATTATATCGTACTTGTCCGTTTTGTCCGTTACTTCTCCCAAGATTTGCAAACGTTCCGTCGAAGGATATATCTTTATTTTTACGTCGGGATACCTTTCGTTAAACGCCTGCGCTACGTTATCGAGCCACGCCGTTCCGTAACCCGCTTCAAACAGCCTGATGTTCAACGTGCCCGACAACACGTCGTTTGCGTCGTCTACGATTTCGCCTTCGTAATGTCCGCTGCAAGCACCCGCAGAAAACAACATAGCGCAGCCGAGTACCGATGCTAAAATCTTTTTAAACTTATTCATACTTTTCACTCCTGTTCAGTAATCAGAGAATTGACCCGATTGTTTATTTATAAGGTGGTTAACCTTTTAAACCGCCGGCATTGATGTTTGCCATCATTTTGTCGCTGAACTTTAAAAAAATCAGCAGTATGGGGATAATGGATATAAATAACCCCGCAAACAATACGGGATAGTTCCCGTTTTTTTCGACGCGCGACTGATATCTGTACAATCCCGTTGCAAGCGTAGGCATTTTAGGTAAGTACAACAACGGCGACATATAGTCGTTCCAACGCGCGATAAACTGCATAATACCGAGCGTAAGCGCAAGCGGTAAGACTTGCGGACGCATAATTCTGAAATACGTCTGATAAAAATTTGCTCCGTCTATCTGCGCCGCCTCTTTATAACTGTTTGAAATGTTGGAATAATACGAGTGGAACAACATAAGGTTCATACCGTAAACCGAAGTTGCCGTAAATAATATCGCGTAAGAATTTGCAAGATGCAATCTGTAATATATTCTGTACGTAGATACGAACGATGCGCCGAGCGGCACTGCCATTATAAACAAACACAGTCCGTAAAGAAAATTTCTGCCCCTGAACTTATATTTATTGAGAACGTAGGCATATGCGGAAACAAACTCCATGTTAATTATCGCGCTGCCGGCAGCAAACCACAGACTGTTCCAGGTCATACCCAAAAACGACAGTCCTCCGTCGGTTATCTGTTTTACCGCGTCGGGGTAATTTTTAAATTTCCACGGAAACGCGGGCAACCCGAATCTGTTGTCGAAATATCCGTCTATATCTTTCAGACTCGAAAGCAATCCCCAGACGATAGGGTATATAAGCAAAAACGCATGAACGGCAAAGAAAATGAAAACTATCGTAAACACTACCCTTTCCGAAGAACCTCTGCTTATTTTTGTTCTTTTTAAAAATGTTTTACGTTTCATAATCCATCAATCTCAATATTCCACAGATTCGATCTTACCGACGAACTTATTTATTATAAGCGCGATTGGTAAAACGATAAGACCTTTTAAAAGCCCGACTGCGCCGGCTATTCCCTGATCGTTCAAAGTACCCGAAACGGTATATTTGTATAAGTAAAAAGGCAAATCGTACGTACCGTACGCTCCGCCCGTCAATAATAATGCCGGTCCGCCCGCGTCGAGTATGCCCGTAAAATTTAATAGCATCATGGTTGCAAAGAAGGGCAACGTCAACGGAAACGCTATATATCTGAACTCTTTCAACACCGAAAGCCCGTCTAACTTACCCGCTTCCACTATCTCTTCGGGAATCCTGACGTATGCGGCGAGCCAGTACAATAACTGGCTCGTAAGCCCGATGTAAAAGTTATAAAACAATAATGTCTTGAACGCATAAGATGCGTTTGCAAAAAACAAAACGTCTTTTACGCCGAACAACTTTTCCCAAATGTAAGGAATTTGTCCGCCCGGACCGAAAATGTATTTGAAAAACGCCGCTATTATAACGCTCGATATGATAGACGGAAAAAAGAATATAAATCTGAAAAACTTAAATCCGAGTATCTTTTTATAAAGGAAAAACGCCATCAATAACCCAAGCGGCATCATTACGCAAAACCCCAGCAACCAGTATATAAGCGTGTTTATGATAGCCTGACCGAAAACGCCGTCCGGCTCCGATAAGGTTTTTATGATATACCGGAAGTTTGAAAAATCATAGGTCGTTTTTCCGTTCGTAAATTTGTGTTCAAAGGCTATCGGAAAAGATTGTATCGTTCCGTAAACCCAGAAAATACAAAGATTTATAAGCGGAATTATAAGAAACGACCAAATGCAAAGAAGTTCTTTCGTTCTTGCTTTCCGCAAAGCGATTATATTTTCATCTTTCACCGAATTGTTCTTACGTTTCATTTTTGTTATACCTTATACAATATCTCCGGACAGCAGTTTTTACGGTCTTAACCATTTCGCTTTTTTCGGCGATAAAGTAAAATCTTTGATTTCCTGCAAAACGTACGCGTTGCTGAACTTCTTTATCGTTTTGTATTTTACCATATCCCGATAAAGCTCTTCGTTTCTTGCGTAAAGTTCTTCTCTTATATTTTCGTCCCCGTAAAGAACTCTGTTGTCCATCGTGTTATAAAGTTCGATATATACCCAATGTATACGCGACTTTTTAACGTGGTCGAGCGTCTTGCCGTAAGTGGCTTCCATTGCGTTTTCCCAAAGAGAATTAACGTAATCGATATCCGTTAAATCGTAACTGCGCGTCCCTCTGTCGAACTCGAAAAGGAAATTCTCGTCCGCCGAGAATATACTGGCGTAATGACCGTTTTCCTGTTCGTTCTTTTTTATCATTTTTTTGGTGTGTTCGTGGTATTTTTCTATATATTCCGCCGCTTCGCCGTAATAACCTTCGAGAAAATCCCGATAATGATATTTATATTCGCTCTCGCTCATATACGGATTTGCCAGCAGTTTTGCCGTGAGATACGCTTTCAGCTCGCCGAATTCCGGATCGGAAAACGCAGCACTGCCCGGATAACCTTCGGCATATACACCCTTAACTCCCTGCTCGGCAAAATATCTGACGTCATACAACATCTCGTCGTAATTCGGAATTGCCGCAAACAGGTTTGCCCATACGATAGGATACCAATAAACGTAGGTGTTTTTGCATATCTTTTTCCACTCGACTATTCTCTTTTCGTCTGCCGCAAGGCGTTCGCATTCTTTGGGATCTGTATGGAACCGACACATTTCAGGGCAAACCCTGACAATGATATTATCCGCTATTTCCAGGTTTTCCGGCGGATTTTTAGATAAACTGTAAGACAAAGTGTCTATATATACGTCCGGATAAACTTTTGCTATATCTTTTGCTAATCTGTTAAGATACCTGAAAAACGTACCCGATTCGCCGAACTTTTCATAACTTTTACGACACTCCGCGCATTGACAAGCCGAAGCGCCGTCGTTTTCGGATATCGATATCATTTTCCCGTTCGGTTCGGTCGCAATTTTTTTAAGAGCGTTGGCAAGGATTTCCTGATACGCGCCCTCGCTCGAAAGACAAGGCTGAGCCCATGTTCCGCCTTTATCCGCTTTATTCATTCTCACACCGTTAATTTCGGCAAAGTATTCGGGGTGTTCCGAATAATAAGTCAACGGAGAAAGAAGGTATTGAAAAGTATGAACGAGCCACGCTCCGCCGCCTATATAGCCGACGTATCCGCCGTATTTCGAATTGTTTTTCAGATCGTCGCGCTGAAAATCGCTGTTTATCTTCTGCGACAACGCATAATCGGCGTTCCACGTCGCAGCATACATCGTTTCGCGATATTCAAAAATCGGCATCCATGACAAATCAAGCTTTTCGGGAACGAAAACATCGTTTGCGAACGGAATCTTTTCGGTATCCGGCGTGTAAAACCTGAATCCCAACGCTTCGAGATAAGCGTAAACTCCGTAAATAAGCCCCCTGTCGTTACCCGCTATCACAAGATCTTTATCTTCAATTTTTACGATATAACTTTCCTCGCCGAGTGCAGCGTAATCGACGTTTTCGCATTCCTTTCTCGTCGTTTTTCCGAGTATTATTTCGAGCGGCGTTTCGCTCGTATCATCGCCGATTACCGACAGCGTTACGCCGGTAACCTGTTTGATTTTTTGTTGCAGGATTTCCGCCGCGTATTCGTCCGACTTTTTCGGCGATGACGAAATTACGATATTATAATTGCTTATATCTTCGCCATTAGATGTCAACGCAGCGGGTTTATATTCGTCTTTCTTGTCGTCGCGAATACTGTTTCCGCCGGAATTGCCGCCGCAAGCAGTCGCGCCGACAACTGCCGTGACAACCGCAAAAATCAACGCGAAAACTTTTATAACAACATATTTCTTCATTATAACGATTCTCCTTGCTATTATTATATCAAACCGAACAGTTTATTTCAATATAGTAAACCACCATATTTATACACTCAATTAAACTATATCAAATCTATTGACAAAAAATAAAAAAAATATTAGAATATTATCGGAAATATTATCGGGAAAATACGGCGCGAAACCGCAAAAGCGACTTACAGACAATATCTTCGGCAATATTATATCAAACTCCAAATATAATGCAATACAGTAAATCGCCGTATTTATACACTTAATTAAATTAAGAAAATATGATTACGATAACATAAAAAGCAGATAAACACTATTGAAAACGAAAAATTTCATGCAAATAAAACACTTGTCGGAAGTGCCGTCTTTTCTATAATCGTATCAATGCAACGCTTTCATTGCGGCACCGTTAAAAATCATATTCATACACTTAATTAAACTATAAGGAATCGAATGAAACACCTGACCGGGTTTTAAAAACATTATCGGAGACGAATAATATGAAACCTACAAAACTACTTATCAGCGATATCATTGCGAACGGAGAATATTATACCGCGCTTTCCACCGCCGATAACAACCAGTACCACTGCCACGAATTTATAGAGATTTTTTACGTCGTAGCGGGAAACGCCGTTCATGAACTCAACGGAAAAAAACAAACGGTCGGCGTCGGAGACCTTTTTATTTTAAAGCCTGCCGATCTTCACAGATTTATACCGTCCGACAACGCAACGACTTTTCTGCACAGAGATATAGGTATCGAATTGGACGAGTTTAAAAAAATCTATGAGTTTATTTACCTTTCGGCGGACAAAGATTTTTTGGAATTAAACATCGGAAATCGATATAAGCTTTCGACCGACACGGTAGTTTTTTTGGAAAACCATTTTAAATCCTTCTCTCTCGATATAAACTCAAACTCTCTTAAACGCATTTGCAGAACGGTTGTCGCTATGCTTCTGACAGAAATATCAAACAACACCACGCAGGCAAACAACGAGTCTATTCCCGATTGGATCAGGCAGATTGTCGATTATGCAAAATCGCCGTATTTTTATCGGTATCCGGTAAATCGACTTACGGAGAACGTTCCCTTCTCCAAACAACACATCTGCAATATGTTCAAGAAATATATCGGCACGTCGATTACCGAATATTTCCTTCAACAAAGACTTAATTATGCAAAATACCTTATTTTGCAAACGTCGGATTCCATCTCTAACATCGCTTACACGACAGGGTTTAACAACGAATCGTTCTTTTACAGAAGTTTCAAAAAACATTTCGGCATAACGCCTTTGGAATTAAGGAAAAAAATCAACTGATTATATTGATTTCTTTCGGAGTCGTCAATTCAAGTGGCTTTTCTTTACCGCCCTTTTCGATGATAATCTCGCCGAAGGGGGTAGGTATCGCGCCTTTTGAATATTCGTTATCCTGAAACGGATTGACGGAGATTGCGACAAAACCCGCTTTTTTTATTTTTATCCCGAGAACATTTTCCGCGAGAAAGGCTATTACCCCGCACGACCAACCGTGACAAAGGCTATGCCTGAAACCCGCATAACAATTCGCGCCGAAATCGCCGTGAATATCTTTTTCGTTATCGTTCGGGAACCGATCGATACGACAACTGTTCTTCGTCCATTCCATATCGAAGTTTTCCCAGAAAGTAGTTGCGCCTTTATCGAGCATCGCTCCGTAATATTCGTCCGCGATTTTAAGCGCGAAAGCGCATTTGCCGTTTTCCGCAAGCGCTTTTAATATAAAATACATAAAAAATACCGAACAGCCGTTTGCTCCGCCGTTTTCGATTACTTGCAACCCTTCATCGACATCTTCGCCGCAAAGAACGCGTAACGATTCAACGGATTTGATTTTTGTCAACGGCAATTTTCTGTTTTTTATCTTTTCGTAAATCCGCTTTGCGCCCGATATGATACTCTCGTCGAAGAATTTTTCTTCGATAATTTTTTTCAGCGTATACTTCAACAGATAAAAAATCCCGGTCTTGCCGTCTTCCGTTCCGAAACACGGCCACTCAAAAAAATCGTCCACCCAAAAATACAGGTCGGGCGTCTTGAAATTTATTTCGCCGTTTTCGGAAACGCACTCGTCAAACAGCCTGAGATTCTCCTTCAATGCAGATATAAGCGCTTCGTCCCTTCTGCCCGAATATTTTACAAAATCGTTTACGCAGAGCATAAACCATATATTATACGTAGGTATATCGTTATACCACACGGGCATTTCGTAATGCGATACGACGCCAAGCAACGTGTCTTTCAGAACGGGAACGTTCCCGTAAGTAAGTAAAATGCCGAGCATTTCGGGATAAAGGTCGCCAACCCACGTGTGTTGATCCCTTTTTATACCATCCCAAACGGTATTTTGCATATTAAGCATCAATGTGTATGCGGCGGTATCGTAAATATCTTTCATTCTGCCATAACCGATGAAACTGCCTTTCTTTTCGTATCCGCAATGAATAAACCCCGCGGCAATGCCGTTTATAGTGTATACCTGGTCAACGAGAAAATCTATTCTTACAAAACGAAATCCGGTACTCCCCCATTCCATATCCGAGTTTGACGACATATATATTCGCATATCTCTCGTCGAATGGTCGTTTGTCTCGCCCTTTTCGTTTATTTCGGAACAGGTTTCGGTAAGCGATTCCCCGAACCTTATTCTGAAATTATCTCCTTTGATTTCGTTTTGATACCTATTCGTCTGAATTCTTAACGTGCCGAATATCTCTCTGCCTAAATCCAATATTATATATCCTTTCCCTTTAACGGTGCATAAACTTTTCGCTCTGAAAAAGTTTTGTTTTTCAAAATCTTTAATCAGAATGTCCGCGTTTTCTATCAATCCTTCCGTTTTAATTACTTTTATCGGGGTAATATATTCCTTTGTCCTCGTTTCGACTATCTTCACTATATTGTCCTCTGATGTTTTAAATTTTTAAAATCGCGTGAGCGGCTCTGACGCTCATTTATGCCGGACAACTTTATCGCAGCATTTTGTTTCGACACGCACTTACGGCATTTCTTTTGTAATCGTAATAAATTTTTTGTCGTTGTTATTTGTTTTACGGAAACATTTTAAGGTCTCATATTTTTAGTTTAACATTATTATAAAAAATATACAATATCGTATAATTACAATTTATTACACTATTTTAAAGCAACCGCTTCGCTTGTCTTTTTTCCGCACCGCTCTTGCTACGAACCACCGTCGGTGGTCCTCGGCTCACCCCCGCAACATAAAAATATATCCGCCGTCCCTTCGGGACAACGGATATATTTGGGTTTCTAATACGAAATAGCTACACGCGACATTACTCAACTTGCATATCTTTAATTGTTTCTCTTATTACATCAAAAATTTTATTGAATTCTGAAAAACTAAAACCATTAAAATTAGGTCGTTCATTACAAATAGCTTCTGCAAAATGTTTTTTTGGATAAACCATAGTCACCTTTGCCATTTTTACCTGTTACATTTTTACCTGTCTCGCGTTCGATAATTTTACCTTCAGATATTTTTCGACAATCTTCGAATACCTTTCTCTCGTCTTCGTTTTTGATGAGGGTTCTATGTAGTTACTAAACAAAATATCTAACCATTCTTTATATTTCATTGATAGCTTAATTATTTATTTTATACGACGAAAAGAAGCCGCACAGTTTTCGTGCGGCTTCTCAGCGTTTTTTGCATTTAGTTGTTTATATCCGAGTTTTGTTCTTTATTTACTATCGTTATAACAATCAAATAAAACAAAAATAATTACGAACTTGCTGTTTGATTGTTTCCCCTATGTTTACTCGTCATCCGTACTTACCCTCCCGTAAAATACAACTTTCCGCTGTCTTTTACGGTCGAAGTTTACGTCTGTCGGCATTACCATACCGTTTTCAATCATATTGAATCACCGCCTTTTTCGTCTTTCTTTTGTCTATCACGTTCCCCTTGTAGCGGGCTCGCTTTTTCTCGACCTTTGCATATTCGCTTTCGTCAATCAATCCGTTATTCCGCATAATTTCAAGCATTCTGAAAGCAATAACTGTATTGAATACGTCGGTATTCAACTGCGAAGAATCGAATTCCGCTCCAGCTTCGGGAAGTTTTTGTTGTTCGCCTTTTTCTTCTTTCTCATACTGTTTTGTTGTTAATTTCTGCTCGTTCAAGTCTCCTTAAAATTTTTGTGTCTTCGTATAGGTTGCACCGCCCGGGATTTCTGTCTGCATTTACACTTTTATCTATTATTTTCCCGACTACTCTCCGTAGCGGTGCCGTAATTATTTTCCCTGCCGTACTTTTAACGGAAAGAAAAGCACGGTCTCTCCTATGCCAGCCAAGAACAATACGAACCTCGGTCTTGCGGCGTGTTTTCAGACTAATACTTTGTTCCGCAACCGCCATATACAGATGTATTATGCCGTTTGCGCGTCGCGTCTTAGCCTAAAAACGCGCCGCAATACTTGCCGGCAACCAAAACGTCGCTATTTTCGATGATTTCTGTCGAAGGCGACTTTGTTCGTACTGAATGTACGGGCGAAGGCACATTCGGCATAAAGCGCGGAAACAGCGGCGTTTTGGCGGGGTGTGGATTATTCTTGGCTGGCATAACACAATATCTCCTTATTGATTCCCGATATCACGGGTTGGATAAGCCACAATCAATTATGTGTTCCGTTGTTTTCGGACTTCATTATTTCGTATGCTGTTCTGATAAAGTCCACTTTTGTCATATTACGTTCTTTCAGAAACGCATTGATTTCGTCGAACAAATCGCGCGGAATCATCGTTCCGAAATTTCCGCTCGTCTGCTTGCGCTTGTCTTTGTTGCGCTCCTCGTAACTTCTTCTTGCCGCTCTGCGCGGCGTTGTTTCTTTCTTTTCCATAAAAACCTCCGTTTTAACCCTGTGAAGTGATGGCACAAATCAACGCACCTATGACGTTCATTACGAAATGCCCTGCAATAAGCACGCCTGCCAACGCAAATCTGCCGATAGTTCCGACTACTTTTAGCACTTTCATTTTGATACCTCCGTTATTTTACATAAACGATTTCATTTAAGATTTCTTCTTCGATAAGCCTTTGCATTTCCGTTTCTCTTTTCAGGTTTTCCATAAAGTCCGCCGACTTTTTAAACCGCTCTTCTTTCGAGAACTTTTCATACATCGTTTCGTACAGTTCATCGGCGGCTTTATCTACGCCGTGCAAGTATTCGGGAAGATTCGCAATCGTCCAATCGATTCCTTTATCCTCCAGATACTGTTTAGCAAGCGTTCCGTACTTGCCGTAAACGTGCTTTTCGGGTTTAACAGCCTTTTGATAAACCTTGATTTCCGCTACGGTCAACCCCTCGCCCTCTTCCGCTTTTCGCATTACTTTTGCTTTGTTCATAAGTTCCACCTCCGATTTTCTTTCGTCGTATCAATACGATAGCATCCGAATCTGTATTTGTCAAGCTGTTTTCGCAAGAAAAAACAGAAAATTTTTTATGGCTCGAATGTAAAAGTTCGTTTTCTTTATTTTTCGGTTTTAATTAAATGTCATTTTGCCCTCCTTTCCGAGGTCTGCCCTAAAATGAAGGGCAAACCTCATCTGCTGTTATAATAATTGTTCTTCGCCGCGGCTTCGCACTCTTCCTTTTCTTTTTCTTCCTTCATTTCGCGTTCTATCTCCCGCAAACGGTTTGAATAGGCTTGCGTTTCGGGTAAAAACAAATCGAAAACCGAACCGAAAAAGTTAGAAAGCTCCCTGCCGATTTTATTATCTGACACGGCGATATGGCGTTTAATCGACTTATCGTTGGCTTTTCTCTTTTTCGTCCGATTATACTTATAAGTGTTCTCTTGTATGTACTTCACCTTTTTAAGAACAATGTTACCAAGTCGTCTGCGATAATCCCATTCCAGCCTGTCTATCGTCCGGATATGTTTCAGCCCGAAAAATTCGGAAGCGTTCGTCATTTTCTCTTTGAAAATACCGTCGTCTTTCATTCTTTTGGCGTAATATTTCCCCATAATGCTTTTCAGCGCGGTTTCTTTTCGCATAAGTTCTGCCCTGAACGCACTGTCGGCGGCGCACACGTCCTCGTCCACCATAGCAACCGCTTCCACAATCCCGTCAATCTCCCGACGATACATAGCCATATCTTTTTTGCCGTACTGAAACGAAGCCGTCGGCGGAATCTTTTCCGCAAGTTCTTTCATTTTCTTTGTCGCCACGTCGCGGCATAGCGCTTCCGAAAAATATTTCCGTTTATATAGCGCGCTCCGCGCTTCGTCCAAACGTTTTTTCAAATCGTCGTCTATCGTGTAAGAAGTCAGCCGCTCCACCATATTGTCTATGGCTTTTATCGGCACTTTGCCCTTGCTTCGGTATTTATATCCGGCGGCGCGCTTGTTTTTCAGCCACGGACGCTTTTCGTAAAACTCGAAATGAAGGTGCAGATGCGACGGTCTGTCCAAATGCAAAGCGCATATCAGATCGACTTCGCGCGGATCCAGCCCCATATCGCGAAAGAACTCGTTGAACGTTTTCCGTATCAGCGCGATACACTTTTCGGGCGTATCTATCTTTCCGGAATTGTCTTCGTCGAAGGATACGAATCCGCTCCAGATGTTGCCTTTGTTTTCTTTCAGCCGTCGTTTCATTTCTTTTAACTCGTCCTTGCTTATCATTCCGTCGCCGTTGAACACGCCCGTGGATTTTTGCAGATAATCGAGCATCGTGAATTTTTTGGACTCGTTTCCCGCAAGTTTCCCCTCGGTCGTCATATACCTGAGATAATTCGTATCGCCCGTAAAATCGTAATACGCGCGTTTTTCCGCGTGGGCTTTTATCTCTTCTTCGGTCGAACCCTTTTTCAGTTTATACGGCGTATATGCCACGTTGAATATTACCGGCGTTCCGGACAAAATTCCTCTCCTTTCCCCGTGTGTTTTTGCTCTCGTAAATGAAAGGCGGCTGTGCCGCTTTCCGTAATACAAAATGCGGCGAAGACTGCATTTTCTTAACCTGCTTCGGTTTTACCGTATTTTGCTCCTTTTTTGCTTCACGGTTTGCTCCGTTCTTT
>OKXB01001066.1_pt1 | contig 29467 bp, 24 predicted proteins | sample 1601731 | NCBI WGS metagenome assembly OKXB01 (sample SAMN04414077, study PRJEB24778) | human gut metagenome | material: faecal | host: Homo sapiens
GAGGCATGTTACCGAAGCTGAACAACTGTATTGATGCGATCGACAATGGCGTGTCCAGAGTACATATTTTAGACGGGCGGATCGCACATTGTCTGCTCCTTGAGATCTTTACCAACAGAGGTATCGGTACGGCGATCCTTAGTGAGAAAGAGAAGAGGTATTACAATGAATAAAGAGATATGTATGAAAGAGGCGGAGGAGAGCATTCTCCATACCTATAACCGTTTTCCGGTGGTGTTTGACCACGGGGAGGGCGTATATCTGTATGACACGGACGGAAAAGAATATCTGGATTTTGCGGCGGGAATCGCCGTGCAGGCATTTGGGTATCATAACAGGGAGTACAGCGAGGCGCTAAAGAAGCAGGTGGATAAGCTGATGCACACTTCCAACTTGTTTTACAACGAGCCGATCACAAGCGCGGCAAAACGTGTTTTAAAAGCAAGCCGGATGGACCGCGTTTTCTTTACGAACAGCGGCACGGAGGCAATCGAGGGAGCCTTAAAAGCCGCAAAGAAATACGCGTACACCAGAGATGGTCATGCAGGGCATGAGATCATTGCCATGAATCATTCGTTCCATGGCAGAAGCCTCGGAGCTCTCTCGGTAACCGGCAACAAACATTACCAGGAACCGTTTGAACCGCTGCTCCCGGGAATCCGTTTCGCAGAATTTAATCAGTTGGACAGTGTAAAAGCTTTGATAAATGAGAAAACCTGTGCTATTATTTTGGAGACGGTACAGGGCGAGGGCGGAATCTACCCGGCAACCGACGAATTCCTTCAGGGGGTGCGTGCACTCTGCGATGAGCATGATATTCTGCTGATCTTAGATGAGATCCAGTGCGGTATGGGAAGAACCGGAGAAATGTTCGCATGGCAGCATTATGGTGTGAAGCCGGATATTATGACGAGTGCCAAGGCACTTGGCTGTGGTGTCCCGGTCGGCGCTTTCCTTATGACAGAGAGAGTCGCAGAGAAATCTCTGGCACCGGGAGATCACGGTACGACCTATGGAGGCAATCCATTTGTGGGAGCCGCTGTAGATAAAGTACTTGAGATGATGGAGCGCGACCATATCACAGAGCATGTGAAAAAGGTCGCACCGTATCTGGAGAAAAAATTAGATGAACTGGTTGCAAAGTATGATTTCCTGACCGAGCGAAGAGGTATGGGACTCATGCAGGGTGTTGTCTGTGAAAAACCGGTAGGCCAGATTGCAGCAAAAGCATTGGAGGCAGGACTGATCGTGATCACAGCAGGTTCGAATGTACTTCGTTTTGTACCGCCACTTATCATTGAAGAAAAAGATGTGGATGAGATGATATCCAGGCTGGAGAGTATTTTATAATGAAAGTAGTACAGAAGAGAATGATCGCAGCGGGCTGTATCGGCGTGCTGGTGATCGGAGGTGCCGTTGTTGTATCCAAACACAGCACTTATGAACAGAAAGAAAATGAAACGGAAAATGGAACAGAGACAGCATCAGTTAGCAGGGTGGTAAAACAGCCTGCTGATTTGATGTTCTGGTATAGCGATAAAAGCTATCAGAAGTTTTTTGAGAAGGCGGCAGAAGAATATTATGAGGATACCGGTATTGTTGTGGATGTAGAGTATCAGGACAGCATGGATTACATGGATGCAGTATACACGGCAACGATGCAGGGAGAAACATTTCCGGATATTTACATGATCGGAAGCGATGAGTTAGAGGAAGCATATCTTTACGGACTTGCAGCAGAAAACACGGCATCTGATATTTATGAGAGCACCGTGGCGTCGAATGCAGTGACAGCGTCCACTTACAAAGAGAAAATGTATGCGTATCCATTAAGTTATAATACCTGTCTGTTTGTCTATAAAAATGGTTATTTTGAGACAGAACCGGAGACATTGCAGGCAATCATTGATTATTCCATCGACAATGAGCCACCGGAAAATGTGCAGTATCTGTTAGAGTGGGATGTGAATGATGCGTTTTATGATTTTCCATTTATATCGAACAGTGTCAGCTTTGTAAAAGATGAAGTGGAAACGATGCAGGTGAATTATGATGAGGATCTGTATAACGAAGATCTGGAGTTCTTTTCACAGAGTCTGGAGTCGTTTTCCATTGATGCTTCGACGGTTACGGAAGCGAGTGTGATCTCAGATTTTAATGATGGAAAAACACTCTGTGCAATCATTGATTCAGATTCTGTTGCCGGTCTCACAGGAACTGATTATGAGATCCGGGAGCTTCTGGCATTGAATGACACGTTGCAGACATCTTCCGCAGCGTTGACAGATCTTGTGGTCGTGAATGATTTCTCGGAGAAAAAGGAAAAAGCGGCTGATTTTGCAGAGTATGTAACACTTACCATGTCAGGAGAACTTCATGGACTTGGCGGTCATTATTCCGTAAAATTATCAGAGGACGCAGACGAGAAGGAACAGATTGCATATCAGGCTTACGAAAATGCGATCCCGGTACCGGATTCACAGGATGCAAAAGAATTTTGGGTAACATTAAAAGAAACAATATCTCAATATTTTTAAAAAAATGGATATAATATATTTAATAGTCTTGTCATATTTGTAAAATTTCGTTAAAATATATACATCAGGCGTTGAGGGCTCTTTCATCCATCTGTGATGATGCATTCGGTGGAGAAGGAGAATGCTATGAATCGAAAGAGGAAAGTATTCCTGGTAATCATATTCTGCATGGGAGTGCTCTGTGGATGTGGTTCCAGGAATAATGTGTATTTGGAGAAAATACAGACAGAGACAAGTGAAGTTCCGCAGACAGAGGAGAAAGACTGCCAGGAAGAGATGGGCAGTTGTATGGTGTATGTTTGCGGGGCAGTAGAAAATCCGGGAGTGTATGAGCTGCCGGAGAACAGCCGTGTTTATGAAGCAGTAGCGATGGCTGGCGGGATGACAGAGGATGCCGGGATGGAAGCGGTAAATCAGGCAGAGTTTGTCACGGACGGACAGATGTTAAGAATTCCGACCATGGAAGAAGTGGCGGCTGCACAGGAAGAATCCGAGAGCAATGTGGATGATGGCTTACTGGACATTAACCGGGCAAGTGTTGCAGATTTTATGACGCTTCCGGGAATCGGGCAGTCAAAAGCAGAGGCGTTGTTTCAGTACCGGGAAGCACACGGCAGATTTTCTTCTATTGAGGAGATCATGAATGTGGATGGAATCAAAGAAGGAGTTTTTAACAAAATAAAGGATAGTATAAAGGTGTAAAAATGGCAAAAAAGGTTCTTGTTGTTGATGATGAAAAATTGATCGTAAAAGGTATCCGTTTCAGTTTAGAGCAGGATGGAATGGAAGTGGACTGTGCATATGACGGGGAAGAGGCACTGAAAATGGCAACAGAGAATCATTATGATATGATTCTTTTGGATATCATGCTTCCGAAGATGGATGGATTTGAAGTATGCCAGCACATCCGCGAATTCTCTGATATGCCAATCGTGATGCTGACTGCAAAAGGCGATGACATGGATAAGATCCTCGGTCTGGAATACGGAGCAGATGATTATATCACAAAGCCGTTCAACATCCTGGAAGTCAAAGCAAGAATCAAGGCAATTATGCGGAGAACCGCAGGAAGCCAGCCGAAGAAAGAGGATTCCAAGGTCATTGAAGCGGGTGATCTTCGTCTGGATTGCGAGAGCAGAAGATTGTTTATCCTGAATAAAGAAGTGAATCTGACTGCAAAAGAGTTTGATCTCTTAGAACTTTTGGTCAATAATCCGAATAAAGTATACAGCAGGGAGAATCTGCTCAATCTTGTATGGGGTTACGAGTATCCGGGGGATGTCAGAACTGTGGATGTGCATGTCAGACGTCTCAGAGAGAAGATCGAAAAGAATCCAAGCGAGCCAAAGTATGTTCATACCAAGTGGGGTGTGGGATACTACTATTACCAGAATTAGTCAGGGTGCGAAAGAATGTCCAGATTTAAAAATGTTATTAATTTTTTTAAAAGTCTGAAATTCAGACTGATACTTTTCTTAATCCTTTTTGGAATTGTACCGGGAATCGTTTTAAAAGTTGGAATTGTAAAGACATATGAGGACCGGTCTGTTTCAATCAAGACAAGTGAGATCTTAAGCCAGGCAAAAATCCTGGCGAATCAGATTGTTTCCAATGATTATCTGAATTATCCAAACTCAACGATTATCAATGCAGAATTAGATCAGTTATCGAATATTTATGATGGCCGTGTCATGGTGATCGATAATGAGTTTCACATTATCAAGGATACGTATGATCTTGACACGAATAAGACGATCATTTCCAAAGAGGTAATTGAGAGTTATTACGGCCAGGAGATCAAAAAATATGACGCGGAAAACCGCTATATTGAACTGACAGTTCCATTGAGCAGACCGGTGGAACAGACCGGGGCAACAGAGGTTTTAGGTGTTATGTTAGTCAGTGTGTCGACGGACAGCATTAACCTCAATATGGAGTATCTGGCGAGAAACGCCTATGTGATCCAGTTGATCTGTGCTGTGGCGGCAGTTTTCCTTGCAGTGATCTTAAGTATCCAGTTGGTAAAGCCTTTCCATAAGATGTCAAAGTCTATCGATGAGATCAAAACCGGATATGGGGAAGATGCGCTGTCTGTGAATGATTACACGGAAACAATTGAAATCTGTAAAAAGTTTAATGAGATGTTAGGCAGAATGAAAGTGCTGGATGATTCCAGACAGGAATTTGTATCCAATGTGTCTCATGAGTTAAAAACACCGCTGACATCCATGAAAGTTCTGGCAGATTCTCTTAACAGCATGGAAGATGCGCCAATCGAACTTTACAAAGAGTTTATGGGCGATATCGGAAATGAGATCGACCGTGAGACGAAGATCATCAACGACCTTCTATCTCTGGTGAAAATGGATAAATCCGCGGCAGACTTAAATGTTACCAATATGAACATCAATGAGCTGCTGGAGCAGATTTTGAAGCGGTTAAACCCGATTGCGGAGAAACAGAATGTGGAACTTGTGTTAGAAAGCTTCCGCCCGGTGTCCGCGGATGTGGATGAGGTGAAGATCACACTTGCATTTACGAATCTGATCGAGAATGCGATCAAATATAATAAACCGGGTGGATGGGTGCATGTCACACTGAACGCGGATCACCAGTATTTCTATCTGAAGGTCGAGGATTCGGGTATCGGTATTCCGGAGGACTCCTTAGAGCATATTTATGAACGTTTTTACCGCGTGGACAAGTCCCACTCAAGAGAGATCGGTGGAACCGGTCTTGGGCTTGCAATCACCCGCAATGCAGTGCTGATGCACCGCGGTGCGATCAAAGTGTTCAGTACAGAGGGAGAGGGAACCATTTTCAATGTCCGTATTCCTTTGAATTACATCGCATAGTGCGATATGTGACAGCAGATTTTTGGTAATGGAGCAAAAAAGTAATGAGAAAAAAAATAGTCTTTCTTCTGGCATTTCTGTGCATGCTTTTACTGGCGGGGTGCTCGAATGGAAAAGAGACAAGTAAATACAACATCGAATATCTGAATAAAGATAAAACTGGGATTGCCGAGATGCCTTATGATGCGTCCGCAACAACGACAGATGCGTTGATCGAAGAATTTTTTGCAGCCTTAAGTTCTGATCCGGATAATGTGGAATACCGTAAACCGATCCCAAATGATGTGGAGATCACAAAGTATTCGCTGGACGGAGCACTTCTCACTATCTATTTTGATGTAGATTATCTGAATATGAAAGAAGTGGAAGAGGTTTTGTGCAGGGCGGCAGTGGTACGCACGATGACACAGATTTCCGGGATCGACTGTGTGTCCTTTTATGTGGATGAAAAGCCGCTGACGGACGTGAACGGTAAAATGGTCGGAACGATGTACGCAGAAAGTTTTGTGGAGAATCCCGGAGAACAGATCAATACGATCCAGAATACGAATCTCACACTTTATTTTTCCAATCAGGCGGGAGACGGACTCGTGAAAGAGACAAGACGGGTTCACTATAGCAGTAATATCTCATTGGAAAAACTGATCATGGAGCAGCTTCTCGAAGGGCCGGAATCGAAGAATGCCAGGTCTGCAATTCCTTCGGGAACCAAATTAATGAGCGTATCGCTTGTGGATGGGGTATGCTATGTCAGCTTTGATGAGAACTTTAAGAATCAGGATTATTCAGTGAATGAAGCCATTGTGATTTATTCTATTGTGGATTCATTGTCAGAGTTATCCTCCATCAGTAAAGTGCAGATTTCCGTGAATGGCGATACAAGCGGTGTATATCGGGACAGTTTCAAACTTGCAGATATGTATGACAGGAATCTGGATTATATCGCCAAAACAACGGAATCGGATACAGAGGTTGTGGAGGAGACAGAAACGGAGGAACAGTAATTATTGTTTAAACGGCCATTATGTGAAATGGCATCTGGATTGATTCTTGGAATTTTGTTTATGAGATATCAAAAATGGTATCTGGCAGCAGTTGCTGCCGGAATACTGTTTGGAATTGTATGGAATTTATGGCACAATACGATCCGTAACTGTATTGAGAAAGACAGTATGGCAAATGCCAGAGCGTGGATATACCCAGCCTTTCGTGTGGGATGTTTTCTGGCATTTTTTTTGGCAGGGATATTTCATTTTGCAGAAAATGAGGCATTCCGTCAGAACTATATGTCAAAACTACAGGATGGAATGCAGGTGACTGTGCAGGGAAAACTATGCAGCAAACAGTTAAAAAACGGACAATATTCCTATTATTTAGATCATTGTTATCTATCTATCGGGCAGGAGATACTGCCATGCAATCAAATTCTTTTTTATCAGACTTCCGATGATGATTCCATCGGGCAAACCCTTATTGTAACAGGAACGGTTGAATTGTGGAAAAGTGCATCCAATGATGGTAATTTTGACGCAAAAGCATTTTATGAATCCAAAAAGATCGATTTTCAACTGAAGGAAGCTATTGTGAAAAATGTTTACGGAGCAGAGGATGGATTCGGGGAGAAAATTTACAGGCTGCGCCGGAAGATAAGCGGTGTATACGAAAGCTGTATGAGCACATCAGATGCTGGTGTGCTTTCCACGATGACGCTCGGAGAGAAAAATCTTCTGGACGCAGAGGTGAAGCAGATGTATCAGAAAGCAGGAATTTCCCATGTGCTGGCGATTTCCGGACTGCATATTTCTGTGATTGGGATGGGACTTTATAAATTGCTTCGGAAAATAAAATGCTCCTTTTTGACTTCCGGTGTTATTGCAGGCACGGTCATCGGCGGCTATGGGATGATGTCTGGACTTGGGACATCGACCATACGCGCGGTGCTCATGTTTTTCGTTTTATTGTTCGGACAGTGGATTGGAAGGAGTTATGATACGCTGTCTGCTCTGGGACTGTCCGCCATTGTGATTTTATTGGACAACCCTTATCTGCTCTGGTATGCAGGATTTTTGCTGTCATTTGCAGCGGTGCTTGGAATTGTGGCTGTGGGACAGACACTGATCAAAATAAAAAAGCCGTTCTTTACTTTTTCGGAGAACTTTCTGGTGAGTTTTGCAATTCAGCTTGCAACGGTGCCGCTTACGGCTTATTTCTTTTATGAGGTGCCGGTCTGGTCAATGCTTATCAATTTTTTTGTGCTGCCGATCATTTGAGTACTGTTGTTTCTTGGACTTCTTGGCGGCTTTGTTGGGTTACTGTCTGTCCGTGCGGCAGGGATTCTTTTTGTGCCTTGTCACTGGATTTTGGTATTTTATGAGAAGGTGTGCAGGCTCAGTGTCAGTTTACCGGGGGCTGTCTGGATCACGGGGCAGCCGGATTGGCAGAAACTGTTGCTTTTTTATCTGATATTGGGAGCCGTGCTTTTCGCAACGAAAAAGATGAAGCAACGGCGTGGATTTGTTTTCATACGCTGTTTTATGCTGCTTGCAGTATTGCATAACCCAGTGAAGGGATTTGAGCTAGATGTGTTGGATGTGGGGCAGGGGGACGGTATGTATCTTCACACGAAAGAGGGGACAAATTTCTTTTTTGACGGCGGCAGTACGGATGTGAGTAAAGTCGGAACATACCGGATGCTTCCGTTCCTGAAAGCAAAGGGTGTGAAAAAAATAGATTACTGGATTGTTTCACACACAGACGCAGACCATATTTCAGGGTTAAAGGAGATCTTGCAGGCAGAGTATGAGATCGATCATATTGTGTTTTCAAAATATGTATTAAATGACGAAGCCTATCAGGAACTTTTGGCACTGGCGCAAACGTATGGAACAGAAATTTTGAAAATGGACTGCGGTGACATATTCACCGATGGTGAGGCGGGGCTGCGCTGCATTTTCCCGGATCAAACTTATAAAAGTGATGATAAGAATGCACTGTCCCTTGTGCTGCGCTATGAAGATCAGGAGTTTTCCGGTATTTTTACCGGGGACATCAGCAGCGCAGAAGAACAGTATCTTGTGGAACACAAAAAGGCTGGCAGCGTCACATTTTACAAGGCGGCGCATCACGGCTCGAGATATTCCAACAGTCGGGATTTCCTAATGGCACTCTCACCGGAGATCACAACCATTTCCTGTGGGGAAAACAACCGCTATGGGCATCCGGGTGAGGAGGCACTCTGCAATATAAAGGAGAGCGGAAGTGCAGTCTATGAGACAATGGAGTGCGGACGTATCCGCATCCATATGGAAAATGGAAAACCTGTGGTGGAAAAATTCCTTGAAGGAAGATGAATTGTTCTATATAATGGGGAAAGAGTTTATAGATAATTGCGAAACTCATGAAAGTGTAGATTGAATTGTGAAAAATTAACAAAAGACATGAAAGACATTGGGGAACCGCCGGTACTTAGAAGGCTGGTACAACGGTAAGTTGTGCCTGACTTCTTAGTACCGTTGCGAGAGACACATAGCGAAAGCGTGTCTTGAATGTTTTTGTTGATTTTGAACAATTGAAAGAAGATTATGATGAGTTTTGCAATTATCTGGAAAGAGTATAAATGCAAAGGAGGAAACATATGTTAGTATGTGACTATATGGTAGAACAAATTGATGGTGACTATGCACATTTAAGAAGGGTAGACGAGCCGGACGGCGAGCTGAAACTGGTGGCAAGAGCGCTGCTCCCAATGGAGATCACAGAGGGAAGCAGATTACATTATGAACTGATGCAGTACACTTTGATTGGATAACAGGTGACAATGAAAACGATTGATGAAGATATTAAGAGTGGACAATTTAAAAAGATATATCTGCTCTACGGCGACGAGGCGTACCTGAAAAAACAGTACAAAGACAAGCTGAAAAAAGCGTTGGTGCAGCCGGATGATACGATGAATTTTACTGCGTATGAGGGAAAAGACACAAATCCGAAAGAGGTGATCGACCTGTCGGAAACCCTTCCTTTTTTTGCCGACCGGAGAGTGATCCTGATTGAAAACAGCGGCTTTTTTAAGGGCAGTTGTGAGGAGTTGGCAGAGTATATGCCGCAGGTTCCGGATACGACACTGTTTCTTTTTGTGGAAGAGGAAGTGGATAAGCGCTCAAAACTTTATAAGGCAGTGAAAAACGCCGGAAAGATCGTGGAGTTTACGACGCAGACGGAGGAACTTCTGACACGCTGGATCCTGACACGCTTGAAAAAAGAGGGTAAGAGTATCACAGGTTCTGTCATGCAGCTTTTTTTGAGCAAAACCGGAACGGATATGGGCAATATTGACCGCGAGCTGGAAAAATTGATCTGCTACTGTATGGATAAGGATGTCATCGAGGCGAAGGATGTGGAGGCAGTGACGACAGAGCAGACTACGAATAAAATTTTTGAGATGGTCAATGCGATCGCGGAGCATAATCAGAAGAAAGCGCTGGACCTGTATTATGACCTGCTGACATTAAAAGAGCCGTCCATGCGGATTATGTATCTGATCTCCAGACAGTTTCAGATCCTGTTGAATGTCAAGGATATGTCGCAAAAGGGATTTGATAACAATACGATGGCACAGAAAGCAGGAATCCCGCCGTTTGCAGTGCGGAGAAATGTGACGCAGGCAAAAGGATTTACGATGCAGCAGTTAAAGCAGGCAATCCGGGATGGCGTGGATTTTGAGGAAGCGGTAAAGACTGGTCGAATGAACGACCAGATGGCAGTGGAACTGTTTTTAATGAAATACAGCAAATAAAAAAATCACCAGTATGACGGTACTGGTGATTTTTTAATTCGCGAATTTTAATTTATCTTCTATTAAGCCATTGCGTTAACAAGCTTTGTTAAACGGGAAACTTTTCTAGCAGAATTGTTTTTGTGATAAACACCTTTAGAAGCAGCGCTCTCGATAGTAGAAATTGCAACTGTTAATGCAGCTTTTGCAGCTTCTTTATCGTTTGCAGCAACAGCAGCCTCAACTTTCTTGGTTACTGTTTTCACTTCAGATCTGATAGATTTGTTTCTAGCAGCTTTTGTTTCAGTTACTAAAATTCTCTTCTTTGCAGATTTAATGTTAGCCAATCTGTACACCTCCAATTTTTTATGATTGTAATTGTTCATGATTGTTACATTAAAGCCGGACACGGACAGTTCAATGTAAACATACTAGAGTAGTATAGGATATTTCTATCATGCTGTCAATATATAAAATGACATTTTTTGCAAATTTTTTGAAATGTTTTAGAAAAGTTTTTTCCGGAATTTCGGATCCATCTGAATGTGAATGCAGATTCACTAAAAGCTGCGGATAAATTATCAGGGAAAGGACATACTAAGTAAAATGAGCGGGAACTCATGAAAGAGCAGATTGAACAATTGAAAGAGGAGAAGCGCATATGTACCAGATCAGAACAGACCTTGCATTAGAGACGCAGGAAAAAATGCAGGAAGATAAAGTGGAACTGAAAGGCGTCCGTTTTTCGGAGGAGCATGTCAGTAAAAATCTGACCATCAGCACAGTGGTGATCGAGACGGAGAATGGTGCAAAAGCCATGGAGAAACCAAAAGGTACTTATATCACAATCGAGGCATTAAATATGGATGAGGAGGACGAAGATTATCACAGAGAGATCTCGGAGCAGCTTGCCAGAGTGTTAAAGCAGCTGATCAACGTAAAAAAAGAGGATGTCTCCGTACTGATCGTCGGGCTTGGAAACCGGGCGGTGACGCCGGATGCGCTTGGACCAAGAGTGGTGGACAATCTCTACATTACAAGACATATTATCAATGAATACGGAAAATATGCGTTTGGAAAAGAGCATGTCAACCGCGTGAGCAGTATCGTTCCGGGTGTGATGGCACAGACAGGTATGGAATCTATGGAGATCGTGGACGGAATCGTGAAGGAGACAAAACCGGATGTTGTGATCGCAATTGATGCGCTTGCAGCAAGAAATACCAAACGTCTCAACCGGACCATTCAGGTGACGGACACCGGGATCAATCCGGGAAGTGGTGTCGGCAATCACAGACATGGATTAAATGAGAAAAGTATTGGTGTTCCGGTCATTGCCATAGGTGTTCCGACGGTTGTGGACGCTGCAACGATAGTAAATGATACGATGTTTAATCTCATCACAGCGATGAATCAGAGCAGTGAACTTAAGACGCTTGGCAGCACTCTTGGAGAACTCAATGAGACAGAGAAATATGAATTGATCCGGGAACTGTTATCGCCGCACCTGAATACTATGTTTGTGACACCAAAAGATATTGATGAATCCGTCAAAAGATTAAGCTTTACCATATCAGAGGGGTTAAATATCGCCTTGATCGATCACAACATTTTTGCATAATGAATGGAAACTGGCATAAGTTGTATTATGTATTTTCATGGTTATAGAAGTTATCAAAAAAAAAGATTGAAAAATAAATATGGAAAATATCTGATGGGAATGCTGGCAGTGATGGCGCTTGTAACATTTTTTGCACAGCGGCAGCAACTCTGGAGTACCGGGAAAAAAGCAACTCTAAAAATGGCTGGGGCAGCAGTGGTGGATGTGCTGGCACCGGGGCTTCAATACGAAGAGACGGAAAACAGGAACTGTTTTCTTGCCAAAGTGGAAAAAATATTATTTCCAATTGCAGATTATACGGTTCAGATACAATCCTATGAAACGGATGCAGAGAGCACGCTCTCCTATGAGATGATCCTTGCGATGGAAGCAGCAGACGAGAACTATGTGGATGAAGACGGACAGGTTGTGATGCAAAATAATGGTGGCACAGACAGTCAACAGCCGGCAGACAGCGCACAGAACGTCGATAATTCACAGGCAGCCGCAAATGTACAGAACGCTGATAATTCACAGGCAGCTGCAATTGCACAGAACGCCGATAATTCACAGGCAGGTGCAAATGTACAGAATCCGGATACCTCACAGGAAACATCCGATTCCGCAGGGCAGGCATCTCTCACAGTTGCGCCGCCCGTGACAGCAACACAGAAGGCAGTCGAGTATTCTCTGGAGAAATTAAATGATTTTGATTACCTTGTGCAGAACTTTTATCAGGTAGACAGTACTACAACTGTAAAAAGCGATCAGTTAAATGTGGCAGCACTCACTGGAAAAAACATGAAAATCGCACATGATGCGGGCACACCGCAAATCTTAATTTATCATACCCATTCGCTGGAAGGGTATGCAGATTCTATTCCGGGAGACAAATCGACTACCGTTGTGGGTGTCGGGGATTATCTGACAGAATTGCTGACGCAGCAATATGGATACAATGTCATACACGACACCGGGGAATATGATACCATCCGTGATAAGGCGTATTCCAAAGCAGCACCGGCATTAGAGCAGATACTGGCAGACAACCCGGGCATTGACGTGGTCATCGACCTTCACAGGGATGGCGTGGGAGAGAATACAAGGCTTGTCACAAATGTGAATGGAACGGATATGGCAAAAGTAATGTTTTTTAACGGATTGAGCAGAACGACCAAACTGGGGGATATCGCCTATCTGTACAATCCATACATAGCGGATAATCTGGCATTTTCATTTCAGATGCAGCTTGCAGCCGCAGAATACTATCCGGGATACACGAGAAAAATCTACCTCAAAGGCTACCGCTTCAACATGCATTACTGTCCGAAAACGCTGCTTGTCGAGGTCGGGGCTCAGACCAATACCGTGCAGGAGGCAAAAAACGCCATGGTTCCGCTCGCAGACATCCTGAACAAAGTACTTTCCGAATAACTGAAAGCATTGTCCCGGCTGTCCGGTCTGGCAGTCTGCCGGATTTTCATAACTGAGATGATGGAAAGGAAGCGGGGCGCAGAATGAAACTTTCGTGAAAAATTGCGTAGATTTATCAATGTTTCTTTTTTGACTGCTGGTTTATGTACATTCATCAATGAACAGTCCACGCAATATGTCCGTTTCAGACACACACTCGTTAGCTTTCTCTAGTGTGCGTAAATGCCAGAATCAGCATCGTTTATTGCAGGGCAAAAATCAAAAGGAAAACCGGGTGATTTTTGCCCTGCTTCTCTGCTGATCTTCTGGCATGTAACGCACACACGAGAAACCTAAGACGAGCGTGTGTCATGAAACGGACATATTGTGCGGACTGTCCATTGCTGAATGAATATAAACAATGAGAGCAGTCAAAAAGGAAATATTGATAAATAAGCAATTTGAACAAGTTTCATTCTGCGCTCCGCTTCCTTTCCATGCATACATAAATGATATAACCTGGCAGACTGCCAGACCGGACAGCCGGGGCTGCGCTTCCACCCATCCGGAAATTACAGATTCAGGTGGTATTTCTGCATCCAGTAGTTGATCTGGATGAAGTAGGCGAGCAGCTGCGGACCTGCCATCAGCTGTCCGAACCACGGCTTTCCGTATTCGGCCGGTGCCTCTAGGAAGGTTTCGAGTTTTTTTGTGTCGATGAAGGTCTTGACCGGTGCATCCGGCTGGTCGAGGATGTGACGCATCTCCGAGATCAGAAGTTTTTCATAGCCCGGATGATAAGTTTTCGGGTAAGGACTCTTTTTCCGGTGCAGAAGTTCCACCGGGAGCAGGTCTTTGCAGGCGTCACGGAGCAGAGCTTTCTCAACGCCATTCTGGTATTTCATTTCCCACGGAACATTAAAAACGTACTCGATGATGCGGTGGTCGGCAAATGGAACACGGGCTTCCAGACCGGAGTACATGCTTGTGCGGTCCATGCGGTCGAGCAGTGTCTGCATAAACCATTTGATGTTCAGATAAGCGATATTATAGCGTTTCCGCTCGGTTTCCGTCTCGTCTGAAAGGTGTGGTGCCTGGTTTAAAGAAGTCTGGTAACGGTCGTGGGAGTAGGCGGCAAGATCGAGATCTTTTATGAAGGAGTCTTTAAGAAACAGTGTTCGCACAGACATATCCGCGGACCACGGAAAGCCATCTCTGGATAAAAGATCTTCCCGGTAAAACCACGGATATCCGCCGAAAATCTCATCGGCACATTCCCCGGTCAGTGCGACCTTATTGTGTTTTTTTACAAGGGAACAGAAGTAGAGCAGTGAGGAGTCCACGTCTGTCATACCCGGAAAATCCTTTGCGTCGACGGCATCTCTGAGTGCGGAAAAGAGCGTGTTTTCATCGCATTCCAGACAGGTGTGATTTGTGTGATAGTGATCTAACATGATTTTGACATAAGGAAGATCACGCTCCGGTTGAAAGGCGTTGGATTTAAAATAAATGTCATTGTCCTTAAAATCAAAGGAAAAAGTATTTAAGGTTTCACCGTGTTTTTCCATGTAACGGCAGGCAATCGCAGTGACAATGCTTGAGTCAATGCCGCCGGACAAAAAAGTGCACACCGGGACATCGGATACCATCTGTCTGGTCACGGAATCGCGCAGAAGAAAAGAGACAGTTTCCACTGTCTGTTCATAGGAATCGGTATGCGGGGCGCGGAACAGATCCCAGTAAGTGTGATCGGACATCGTATTTTCAGAAAAAATGAGATAATGTCCGGGAAGAACTTCGTTTACATCATCAAAAATTCCATTTCCCATGGTCCGGGCAGGTCCGATCGCGAGAACTTCGCGAATGCCATCCATAGAAACCCTCGGAGTGAATCCCGGAAAACAAAAAAGTGCCTTTGGCTCAGAGGCAAACAGGAGCTGTCCGGATACAAACGAGTAAAAAAGCGGTTTGATTCCTACGCGGTCACGGTATAAGAGAAGTTGTTTTTTGCTGTCATCCCAGATGGCAAAGGCAAAAATTCCATTCAGTTTCCGGACAAAACTGGCGCCGTACTGCATATAGGCATAAAGAATGACTTCGGTGTCCGTAGTCGTCGAAAATTCATAGCCGGACTGCCGCAGGTCACGGGCGAGTTCCCCGGTGTTATATAATTCGCCATTGTATACAATCGCGTATTCCTTTCCGTTCTTTTGGCGTATAATCGGCTGTTTCCCGGTGACAATGTCGCGGATACTTAAGCGCGCGTGGGAGAGACCGGCCATATCTGACAGATAGATCCCGGACTCATCATTTCCACGGTGCGCAAGACATTCGTGCATGGAAGTCAGCACAGATGCCCATTTTTCTTTCTGTTGTTGATAATTTCCTTCTGCGTTATAAAAACCTGCAATTCCACACATATATTTTTCCTTACATTCTGATCGCATTCTATTTTGGTTTAGTTTATGCTAAGGGGATGGATTCATGCATAGAATAGAGAAAAAAACGGAAAAGCGCATGAAGGAAAACTGTGGAAAGATAGAAAATATACTAAATCTGGCATTGGATGCCACGCGGGAGGAACGGGAAAAGTCCCTGAATCTGGATGTAGGATATGATGTTGCAGATGATAGCTGGGAGGTGATCGTAAAATTTTTTGGAACGACAGAGGAACTGCGGCAGAAGCTGTCGGAGCGTTTCCCGGAGGAACAGGCTCAGATTGGAATTTATAACCTCACAAATGAATATGCTATTTTAAGGATTCCGCAGCCGTTGGTAGAGCTTGTCGCATCCATGCCTGAAATTGAATATATGGAGAAACCAAAACGACTTTTTTTTTCGGTGGAAAACGGAAAAAGAAGTTCCTGCATCAATCCGCTGCAGACCGGGCAGGGTACAAGTCCGACAAGTAATCTGACAGGAAAAGAGGTGCTTGTGGCAGTCATTGACTCCGGAATTGACTATGCGCATCCGGATTTTTGCAACAGTGACGGAACGACAAGAATTGCTGTGCTGTGGGATCAGACGCTTGACACGGTCTACGAGCGTGAGACGATTAATCTGGCGTTAAGGCAGGAGAGTGAGCAGGAGCGGTACGCAATCTGCCCGAGCAGGGATGCATCCGGGCATGGTACGCATGTTGCAGGCATTGCGGCAGGAAATGGCAGGGCTTCCAATGGGCGGTACCGCGGCGTGGCATATGAGAGTGAACTGATCGTTGTGAAACTTGGTGTGCCGAGAGAGACTTCGTTTCCGAAAACAACGGAACTGATGAGTGCTGTGGATTTCTGTATTGCGAGAGCAAGGCAGTATGGAAAACCAATTGCATTAAATCTAAGCTTTGGCAATAATTACGGTTCCCATTCCGGGAATTCACTGATAGAGACCTATCTGGATGACATGGCGAATTACTGGAAAACGTCTATTGTGATCGGCAGTGGCAATGAAGGGAGCGCAGCAGTCCATACAGCGGGAAAACTGACGCTGAATGAGGAGCAGGAGGTTGAGATCGCGGTGAGCGCGTATGAGGCATCCTTAAATTTGCAGATCTGGAAAAATTATGTGGATGAAATCGGTGTCTCTGTGATCCATCCGGGCGGAACTGCGATCGGACCATTGCAGCGGATACAGGGAACTCAGAGATTTCAGTTAGGAGAAACAAACCTTCTGGTGTATTATGGAGAACCAAGTCCGTACAATCCCTACCAGGAAATTTATCTGGATTTTATCCCAGTGGGCAGTTACATTGACGATGGAATCTGGAAGATCAGGCTCACTCCCATCCGGATTACAGACGGCGCGTTTGACATGTGGCTTCCGGCAGGAAATGTGTTAAACAGCGGAACGGGATTTTTAAATCCGGTGGAGGAGACAACTCTCACGATTCCCTCTACAGCGACGAAAGTGATCACTGTCGGGGCATACGATGCGAGATTTGACCAGGCAGCTGCATTTTCCGGGAGAGGTTATACGAGGGCAACCAATCAGGTAAAGCCCGATCTTGTGGCTCCGGGGGTGGAGATCATGTCCTGCGCACCGGGCGGCGGCTATCAGGTGCGTACCGGAACATCCATGGCGACACCGTTTGTGACCGGAAGTGCAGCACTTTTGATGCAGTGGGGCATTACAGATGGTAACGATGCCTATCTATATGGAGAAAAAATGAAGGCATACCTGATCCGCGGTGCACGCAGGCTGCCGGGTTTTACAGCTTATCCGAATCCGGTATTGGGATGGGGAGCACTCTGTACAGCAAACAGTATACCATGAAAATACCGTAAGAACGCTGCCAGAACGGAGTCTGTGTAAACAGCAGCCCGTAAAGCGTTAAAAAAACAGAAAAAAATAAAAAATATTAACAGATGTATAACGTTTTGTGATATACTTTGCTATATGTAGTGGAGATTATGGTATCAGGGTACTTATCGTTGAACAGAAGATAATCAGAAGTACTTGATAATTACAAGAGTATGAGGGACAGAAGATGACTAATTTTGGGGAACATTATAATGAGGAATTAGCGCAGCAGGAGATTGAGATCAATAAGAAGACCCTGAGGGAGATGGTCGGAGCGTTTATTGTTTTGACGGCGGTCTGGGGACTGGCGTTTGGCCGTTTTCCGACAGTAAATGCAATTGTGTTCAGTGTGACATATGCAATTTCTGCTGGCTTTTTTATTGCGTCTGTGATCTTATTTTTTAAAGCAGATCCATCGGATGAGCGTATGAAGTGTTTTTTTGTGACCGGCATCTGCATAATTTCAGCAGCAATGAACCTTATGTTCAGTTACCACATGGTTCTGGTGTATGTATTTCCACTCATCGTGGCAGTTCAGTATAAAGAGAAATCCGTGTTATGGCTGTCATATGCACTGGAAGTTTTTCTGCTGCCGGTCAGCATGATCGTGGGATTTTATTATGGGATCTGTGATCTGAACCTGCTGCTGCAGGGAAATCATACTAGGACATGGTATTTGTCTGAATTGGCAGATGGATTTGCGAGGATCCCTTTTTCGAAGATGCCGGTTGTGGTCATTATAGTTTACCGGATATTACCGCAGCTTCTGATCCTATTTGTGTTCGTGATGATCATCCAGCATACCATTGGCAGCATGCGGGAGGATGCTTACAGGATTGCAGAGCTTACCTACCGTAAGGAGGTCGATTCTGCAACAAGGCTTTATAATAAGAATAAATATGAAGATATGCTTGCCAATTACTATACGATGGTGGATCGCGTTGCAGTGGTTTTGTGGGATATCAATAATCTGAAAGAAATCAACGACCGTATGGGACATGGCATGGGAGATAAACTGATCGAGACACTGTCCGGTGCGATTTATGTGCAGACAGATAAGCGGAAAAAGGCATATCGTATCGGTGGTGATGAGTTTGTCATGCTCATCGAAAATCCGGAGAAACAGGAGGCAGAGCAGATCATCCAGAATGTCAGGGACAAACTTACAAGACACAGGGAAGAAGGCGGTCTCAGGGTTTCGAGTGCAACCGGTACAGCGGAGGGAAACGGAATCGATATCTTAAAAATAATACATGATGCGGATGAGCGGATGTATGAGGATAAGAAGAGAGGAAAGGAGAGCCGCGAATATGCTATGTTTTATAGTGAATGAGCATTCCAGAAGCGGTAAAGGCGCAAAGATCTGGAAAGAAGCGGAAGCAGTTTTAAAAAAGAAAAACATTGCTTACGAATCATACGTCACCCAATATGAGGGGCATGCCTTTTCACTGGCATATGACATCTGTGAATGTGGGGCGGATGACATTCAACTTGTAGTGGTAGGTGGTGATGGGACCGCAAATGAAGTCATCAACGGAATGACGCATTTTGAGAAGGTACGCTTTGGTGTGATCCCGACCGGTTCCGGCAATGACCTCGCAAGGGGACTTGGAATCACAGGAACGCCTACAGAGGTGATCGGGCATATTTTAAACTGCAGGGAAGATTATGTGATGGATCTGGGGCAGGTGAGCTGGAACGGCTGTGAGAAGCCGAGATTATTTGCAATCAGTGCCGGGGCAGGACTGGATGCATTAGTCTGCAAGAAGGCTTTGAAGTCCAAGGTAAAAGACGCTTTGAATAAGCTGCATCTCGGAAAGCTTACCTATCTGTTTCTGACGGTACAGTCGTTATTTACCATGCAGACAACAGATGCAGGTGCAGTTTTTGATGGAAAAGGACAGAAAAATCATAAGAAAATGATTTTCGCTGCGGCAATGAATTTCCGGGCTGAGGGCGGCGGTGTGCCGATGGCACCGGGGGCAGATGCGCAGGATGGAAAGCTTTCGGTGTGTATGGCGTGGGGAATCCCGAAATGGCGCACTTTTTTATGTCTGCCATTGCTTGTGACAGCCAATCATCTGCGGATCAGAGGGTTTGAGGTGACAAACTGTAAGGAATATGACCTGAAGCTGAAAACACCTATGGTACTTCATGCAGACGGAGAGTACTGTGGGGATGTCACAGAGATGCACTTTCAATGTCTGCCCAAAAAACTGCATGTGATGTGGTGATCGAATAAATACGAATAAAACAAAAATTCCCTTCATACAATGTGATAACATATGGAGGGAATTTTTTATGGACAATTATAGCGGAAATAAAGAGTATAACATTTACAGGGATATCAGAAATCGTACCAACGGGGAGATTTACCTCGGGATCGTAGGTCCGGTGCGCACTGGAAAATCCACCTTCATCAAACGGTTTATGGAGTTGATGGTACTTCCTTTTATGGAAGGAGAAGCAGAAAAAGAGAGAGCCATGGATGAACTTCCGCAGGCGGCAGCCGGAAAAACCATTATGACGACGGAACCAAAATTCATTCCACAGCAGGCGGCGGAGATCCGGCTCTCTGATTTTAAGACGGAAGAAGAGCCATTAAAGCTGCGTGTAAGACTGATCGACTGTGTCGGTTTTCTGGCGGACGGGGCAGTGGGACATATGGAAGGAAATGGAAGCAGAATGGTAAAGACACCGTGGTCAGACCAGGAAATCCCATTTGCGGAGGCAGCATCGATCGGAACCGAGAAGGTCATCAGAGACCATGCGACGATCGGCATTGTAGTGACGACCGACGGAACGATCGGAGAACTGGCACGGGAAAATTACATAAATGCAGAAGAGAGAACCGTTCAGGAACTGAAAAATATCGGAAAGCCGTTTGTGATCCTGTTAAATTCGGCAAAACCTTATGCGCAGGAGACAATAAAACTTGCGTCGGAGATGGAAAAAAAATATCAGACAACGGCTGTGCCGGTCAACTGTGAGCAGCTGCGCAGAGAGGATGTCTTAAAAATTTTAGAGAGTGTGCTGTATGAATTTCCGATTGAACGGGTGGAATTTTTTATCCCGAAATGGACGGAAATGCTCTCCGCTGATCATCCGGTAAAAAGTGAGATCATTGCACAGGCATCGGATATTTTAAGTCATATGGAGCGCACGAAAGACGTTTACCAGCAGCAGTCAGAACCGGGAGACTGCATTTCAAAGATTAAAATGGATGAGATGGATCTCGCCTGCGGCTGTGTGAAAATACAGATGGAGGTTGCAGAGCCGTATTACTATGAAAATATGAGTGAACTTGCAGGAGTTCCTATCCATGGTGAGTATGAACTGATCTCGATGATCCGCGAGATGGCGGCGAGGAAAGAATCTTATGAGAAAGTCGCAGGGGCTTTTGAGGAAGTGCAGATGAAAGGATATGGTGTTGTGAATCCGGGGTTAAAGGACATTGAACTTGCGGAGCCGGAACTGATCCACCATGGAAACAAGTTTGGTGTAAAAATTAAGGCAGTTTCCCCATCCATCCATATGATCCGTGCCAATATTGAGACGGAAATCGCTCCAATCGTGGGAAGTGAAGATCAGGCGAATGACCTGATCCGTTACATCCGGGAGGGACAGCAGAGCGAGGAGGGTGTCTGGAAAACCAATATTTTCGGCAAATCCATAGGGGAGCTTATGGAGGACGGAATCCGGAATAAAATCGCCATGATGGATGATGAATGCCAGCTTAAACTGCAGGATACCATGCAGAAAATCGTAAATGATAATAACGGTGGAATGGTTTGCATTATCCTATGAAATTTGGTAAGATTTAAGAATCAAAAACAGTGTATCCCGTCGGGAAAATCATAGATTTTTCCGGCGCGCACTGCAATTTATGACGATCGGATGCCCACAGTGCGGGCATTCTGCTGCAGGATACAGGCAGTGATAAAAGTGGGGGATCGGTATGAACATTCGTTTTTATCATGCAAAAATATTATTGACGAAAGCAGATCACACCTTCGAGGTGGCGGAGGGGGAACTCTGGGTAAGAGGAGACCATATCTGTTATATTGGGGATGGCACAGATACTTCTGCTGTCTGCAAAGAAGGTGATATCATTATCTGGGACCGGGAGATCGATGCGAAGGGAAATCTTTTAATGCCGGGATTTAAGAATGCACATACGCATACGCCGATGACATTTTTACGATCTTTTGCAGATGATCTTCCACTGCAGGAATGGCTGCAGCAGAAAGTGTTCCCAAACGAGGCAAGGTTGAAAGGGGAGGATACTTACTGGCTTGCAATCCTCGGAATTATGGAGTACCTGACGAGTGGTATCACCTCAAATTTTGATATGTACATTATGCAGGACTATCATATCAATGCCTATGTGGATACAGGTTTCCGGACTGTTTTTACCAGTGGATTGAACAATTTTACCGACAGTCTGGAAGTGCTGGAGGAGAATTATTTAAGAATCAACGGGCTGAGTGATCTCACTTCCTATGTGCCGGGATTTCATGCAGAATACACAACATCGCGTCCACTGCTTGAAGGGGTTGCCAAGATTGCGGACAAGTATCATGCACCGGTCTGGACGCACAATTCTGAGACAGAGCGCGAGGTGGCAGAGTGTAAGGCACGCTGGGGAATGACACCAATGCAGTTTACGGAAAGTCTGGGGCTGTATGAACATGGCGGCGGCGGTTATCACTGTGTCTGGCTGGAGGAGAAAGATATTGAGATATTGAAAAAACACCACATGTCGGTAGTGACGAACCCAGGTTCGAACACAAAGCTTGCTTCCGGTATCTGCCCGGTCAAAAGACTGCTGGATGAGGGGATCAATCTTGCGATCGGTACGGATGGACCGGCAAGCAACAACTGTCTGGACATGTTCCGGGAGATGTTTCTTGTGACGGGACTGGCAAAACTCAGGGAACGGGACGCTTCCTGCATGCCGGCGGATGAGGTGCTTTATATGGCGACCGCCGGAGGCGCATATGCGATGGGACTGCCGGATTGTGACTGTCTTGCAGTCGGGAAAAAGGCAGACCTTGTCATGATCGATCTGAGACAGCCGAATATGCAGCCGGAGAACAACCTTGTGAAAAATCTGGTTTACAGCGGTAGCAAGCAGAATGTGAAACTGACGATGGTAAACGGAAAAGTACTTTACGAGGATGGAATATTTCTCATTGGATTTGATCCGGCAGAAATATATACAAAAGCAAATGAGATAATTGGAAGGATGAAGGAATGCAGGTAATATTTATACATCACAGCTGCTTCTTAGTGGAAGTGGACGAGAAAGTTTTGATTTTTGACTGGTTTGCGGGAGACCGGGTAAACGGTTATACGTTCGGCGGACAAATCCCGGAGTATGAGCCGGATACCCCAATCTATGTGTTTGCAAGCCACAAGCACAGAGATCACTTTGACATGGACGTGCTCCACTGGACAGAGCGTTACAGCAACATACATTATATTTTCTCAAAAGACTGCAGGATGTCACCTCATTTTCTGGAAAAACACGGGTTTGACCTGTCTGTCCGGGAACTGATCACATATGTCAGTCCGTGCGAGAAATATCAGGTGGATGATCTGGAGATTGAGACGCTTCGCTCCACGGATGCAGGCGTTGCCTTTTATGTGAAGACAAACGGGGCAAGTTTTTATCATGCCGGGGATCTCAACAACTGGAAATGGGATGGAGCAGGGGAACTTGTCAATGGCATTATGGATGTCAATTATAAGAACCAGATTAAAAAACTTGCAAAGAAAGACATCAACCTGGCATTCGTGCCGTTTGATCCAAAACTTGGAATGTATCAGTCGCTTGGCATGGAATATTTTCTGGAACACACAAATGCAGAGTATGTGTTCCCGATGCATATGTGGCAGGATTATTCCGGGATACAGCCTTTTATCAGGAGACTGAGCAATCAGGAGATGGCGGACCGGATCGTGCCAATCGTCCATGAGAACCAGGTGTTTGAGATCCGGGAAGAATAAACCAGGACAGTTTTTTCGGGAAAAGACGGCGGCTTTTCAAAGAAAAGACGCTGGATACCTTGACGATAAACAAATAAGTGAGCTATAATATTTAAATTGTGAGCCGGCTTTCATTTTTGCAGTGCATAAGTGTCAGCCATAGCAGAAAGGCAGGTAGAAGAAATGGCATTTTTAGGATCATTTTTACAGTATGCAATTATTATGGTGATTTTGGCAGCGATCGCTCTGGCGGGATTTTTTGCAGGCAAAAAGCTGCGGGAAAACAAAGATGCAAAAGCAGCGGCGGAAGCTGATACGGCAGCAGAACACGAGGTTAAATAATTTGTAACTATATAGATAGTTTCTTAGAAGGAAACAGCTGGTAATTACAATTTTATTAAATAAAAAATGTACGGCAGAGAAGTGCCTGTACAAAAGATTTTGGAGGAACTTAGTCGTGAAGAAATTTTACGGTGAAAACGAATTACGAAGAATGTACCTTGAATTTTTCGAGAGCAAGGGACATCTTAAAATGAACAGCTTTTCATTGGTACCACACAATGATAACAGCTTATTACTGATCAATGCAGGTATGGCACCATTAAAGCCATATTTTACAGGACAGGAAATTCCACCTCGCAGAAGAGTGACAACCTGCCAGAAATGTATCCGTACCGGTGATATCGAGAACGTTGGTAAGACAGCAAGACATCTTACATTCTTTGAGATGCTTGGTAACTTCTCTTTCGGAGATTATTTTAAGCATGAAGCGATCGCATGGTCCTGGGAGTTTTTGACAAAGGTTCTCGGATTAGAGGAGGACAGACTGTATCCATCCATTTACGGTGAGGATGATGAAGCATTCGATATCTGGACAAAAGAAGTCGGAGTTCCGGCAGAGAGAATCACAAGATTTTACCGCGATCCGGAAACCGGAGAGTGTGATAACTTCTGGGAACACGGCGCCGGCCCTTGCGGTCCATGTTCGGAGATTTACTATGACCGCGGAGAAAAATACGGCTGCGGCAAACCGGACTGTAAAGTAGGATGTGACTGTGACCGTTTCATGGAAGTATGGAACAACGTATTTACCCAGTTTGAGGGAGATGGAAAGGGTGGTTACACCGAACTTTCCCAGAAGAACATTGATACAGGTATGGGACTTGAGCGTCTTGCAGTTGTCATGCAGGATGTAGATTCCGTATTTGATATCGATACAATGAAAGCAATCCGTGACAGAGTATGTGAGCTGTCCGGCAAGAAATATGAAGTGGATGCAATGGATGATGTTTCGATCCGTCTGATCACAGATCATATCCGTTCCTCAACATTCATGATCTCCGATGGTATTATGCCATCTAACGAAGGACGTGGCTATGTACTCCGCCGTATCATCCGCCGTGCTGCACGTCATGGAAGAATGCTTGGAATCGATGGTATTTTCATGGCAGAGCTTGCAAAGACTGTGATCAATGAGAGCAAAGACGGTTATCCGGAATTAGAAGAAAAGAAAGACTTTATCTTAAAAGTACTTGCACAGGAAGAAGAGAAGTTTGCAAAGACGATCGATCAGGGTCTTGCAATCTTAGAGGACATGGAAAAAGAGATGATCGCATCCGGTTCCAAAGTATTATCCGGAGACAATGCGTTCAAGCTTTATGATACTTATGGATTCCCGATGGATCTGACTTCCGAGATCTTAGAAGAAAAAGGCTTCACGATTGACGAAGACGGCTTCAAAAAGGCGATGGAAGTACAGCGTACAACAGCAAGAAAGAATCGTAAGACTACAAACTATATGGGAGCAGATGCGACTGTTTATGATGAGATCGATCCTTCCGTCACAACAGAGTTTGTCGGATATGATAAATTAGAGACAGCATCTACGGTGACAGTACTTACTTCTGAAACTGAGATCGTGGAAGCATTATCCGATGGTGAGATCGGAACAATCATCGTAGAGGAGACACCATTCTATGCTACCATGGGTGGACAGCAGGGAGATAAAGGTGTGATCTACACTGCTGATGGTACTTTCAAAGTGGAAGATACGATCAGGTTATTAGGTGGAAAAGTTGGACATGTCGGCAAAATGACAAGCGGCATGATCAAGTCCGGTGATAAAGTTACGTTATCTGTTGACGCAGATCTTCGTGGCAAGACTTGTAAGAATCATTCTGCAACACACTTATTACAGAAAGCACTCCGTGAAGTATTAGGTACTCACGTAGAGCAGGCTGGTTCTTATCAGGATGCAGAGAGAACACGTTTTGACTTCAGCCATTTCCAGGCTATGACAGCAGAGGAGATCGCAAAAGTTGAGAAGATCGTAAATGATGAGATCGCTGCAGACCTTGAGGTGCGTACGGATGTCATGACCGTAGAAGAAGCGAAAAAGACAGGCGCTATGGCGTTATTCGGTGAGAAATATGGTGAGAAAGTACGTGTCGTATCCATGGGAGAATTTTCCAAGGAGTTCTGTGGTGGTACACATGTAAAACACACAGGCGAGATTGCTGCATTCAAGATCATTTCTGAGAGCGGTGTTGCTGCCGGTGTACGTCGTATTGAGGCGTTGACAGGTGATAATGTATTCGCATATTATAAGAATATCGAAGCTGAATTAGAGAGAGCTGCAAAAGCTGCAAAGACAACTCCGGCTGCTTTGGTTGAGAAGATCGAGCATATGATGGCTGAGATCAAGGCGTTAAATGCAGAGAATGAGTCCTTAAAGAGCAAAGCTGCCAAAGAGGCACTTGGCGATGTTATGGATCAGGTTGTAGAAGTAAAAGGTGTAAAACTTCTTGCAACAAGTGTTGCAGGGGTTGACATGAACGGCTTGAGAGACCTTGGTGACCAGCTCAAAGGAAAACTCGGAGAGGGCGTTGTAGTGCTTGCTTCTGAGGCAGACGGCAAAGTAAATCTTGTCGCTATGGCAACAGAGGAGGCAATGAAGAAAGGCGCTCATGCAGGAAATCTCATCAAAGCGATCGCAGGAAAAGTTGGCGGTGGCGGTGGCGGACGTCCGAATATGGCACAGGCTGGCGGTAAGAATCCGGCAGGAATCCCGGATGCGGTAGCCGAGGCTAAGGCAGCGCTGGAAAATCAGATTAAATAATAATTTGATGAAAAAAATAGAATTGTCTGAATTTTTCTAAATATAAGAAAAACTATTGACGTGAACATTTTTTATGCTATAATCTTTGGTAGTGCAATAAAATTACCCAAACAGTTGAATATGCACAATACGCAACTGGAGGGAGGTTAGGTGTGAGATAATGTCTAGTGTAATAGTAAAAGAGAACGAGACTTTAGATAGCGCTTTACGTAGATTTAAGAGAAACTGTGCTAAAGCAGGTATCCAGCAGGAGATTCGTAAAAGAGAACATTACGAGAAACCAAGCGTAAGACGTAAGAAAAAATCTGAAGCAGCAAGAAAAAGAAAATACAATTAATGTATGTAAAAGAAGCTATCGTGTATGCGGTAGCTTCTTTTTTTGGAAATTTTAAGTCAGTTTGCTAGGATCAGTTTTTTGTTGGATTGTTTTACCTGAAGTTTACAATTAGAAAACAAAAAAAATACAATTAATATCATAAATATCTTGACACTGAAATATGTGTATGATAGACTTTCTTTCGTGTGAAAAATAAAAATCGTTTTTTCATGCAAATGTATGACCACTCAGATTACTGAGGCAGCCTAACGGACAGGCGGGTCGGTTGCCGGTGTGGTGAGGAGACCACGTTATTGATTGAGTCAGAAGCTCAAATTTTATAAGTTGATTACTTTATAATCAGTGTGTAAGCACATCATCTTGTGAAACGGTCAATAAGAGTGACATATATTTGCAGTTGCGATGCAGGCAAAGGCAGAAAGCAGAAAGCGGCAGGCAACGGATTCTTTGAAAAACGATATTTGGGATCGCATCGAGAGTAAAAAGGATTCCAATATGGAGAACGAAGGTCAACAGAGATGATTGCTCAGGCAGTTGTCTCTTTTTTATGTGATCGAAAACATCATTTCTATTACATAAAATATGAAAATGATTGACAAACTAGGCAAAATAAGCTAAAATAGAATTGCAAAGAACGAAAGAGAGCCTCTAAGAAATTAGAGGCGCATATTTTTTCGAAAAAAGAAAGGATGAAGAAGTTATGAATATTATTATGTTAGGTGCCCAAGGAACAGGTAAAGGAACAGTTGCAGGTTTGATAAGTGAAGGTATAGGCTTGCCACAAATATCAACAGGAGATATATTTAGAAAAAATATAAGTGAAAAAACAGAATTAGGAATAGAAGCTGATAGATATATATCACAAGGAAATTTAGTGCCAGACACAATAACAGTGCCAATGGTAGAAGATAGGCTAACATGGGAAGATGCAAAAAATGGAGCAATATTAGATGGTTTTCCAAGAACAATAGAACAAGCTCAAAAACTAGACGAAATATTACAAAGTAAAAATGAGAAAGTTGATTTAGTAATAAATCTAGTAACACCAAAAGAAGAACTAATAGACAGAATGATAACAAGAAGAGTTTGTACAAACCCAGATTGTAAGACAACATATAATACAAAACTACATCCACCAAAAGTTGAAGGAATATGTGATAAATGTGGATCACCATTAAAACAAAGAGCAGATGATTCAGATCCAGAAGCAATAAAAAGAAGATTAGAAACATATGAAGAAAAAACAAGTCCATTAGTAGAATATTATAAAAATAAGGGAGTATTGAGAACAGAGACAGTAAGTTTATCTGTAAATAGAATGGGAAAAGATGTTGCAGAAGACATATTAAAAGATATATCAAAATAATATAATAGCTCAATATATAAAATAAGAAGATTAAAAATCTCCTAAAAAAGATTATGGATAAATGCGAGAGGAAAGGAGAAAAAATGGTTACAATAAAATCAAAGAAAGAAATTGAATTAATGAGAGAAGCTGGAAGAGTTACAGCATTAACTCACAAAGCAATAGAAGAAGCAATAAAGCCAGGAATGACAACAGCAGAACTTGATCAAATTGCAGAAAAAGTAATGAAAAAAAATGGGGCAATATCAGCAGAAAAAGGATATGATCCAGGAATAAGAGGAGTACCAAAATATCCTGCTGCAACATGTATATCTATAAATGATGAGGTAATACATGGAGTCCCATCAAATAAAAGATACATAAAAAATGGAGATATAGTCAGTGTAGACTTAGTGGCATTAAAAAATGGATATAATGGAGATGCTGCAAGGACATATATGGTAGGAGAAGTATCTAAAGAAGCAAGGAGATTAGTTGAAATTACTAAACAAGCTTTTTTTGAAGGAATAAAATATGCTAGAAAAGGAAATAGAATAGGAGATGTGTCACACGCAATAGGAGAATATGTTAAATCACAAGGGTATTCAGTTGTAAGAGAATTTGAAGGTCATGGAATTGGAAGATCTATGCATGAAGAACCAGAAATTCCTAATTATGGCAAAGCAGGTAGAGGAATTAGATTAGAACCAGGTATGACATTAGCAATAGAACCAATGGCAATAGCGGGAAAACCAGACATATTTCAATTAGATGATGGGTGGACAATTGTAACACGAGATGGAAGTTTAGCAGCACACTATGAAAATACAATTTTAGTTACAGAAAATGAGCCAGAACTATTGACAATTCTATAAAATTATTATATAATGTATGAGTTAAAATTTAAAATAGAATATTATGGAAAATTTAAAAATTTTCTAAAAATATAGCTCTTTAAGAAGGAGGTACATAACTTGGCCAAAGAATAGAGGTAGAGGGTATAGTAGTAGAAACACTACCAAATACAAATTTCAAAGTAGAACTTGAAAATGGACATCAAATATTAGCACATATTTCAGGAAAGTTAAGGATGAACTATATCAAAATTCTACCAGGAGACAAAGTTAAAGTTGAATTATCACCATATGATTTAACAAGAGGAAGAATAACATGGAGAGCAAAGTAAAAAATTAACCCAAAT
>OKXB01001071.1_pt1 | contig 29339 bp, 19 predicted proteins | sample 1601731 | NCBI WGS metagenome assembly OKXB01 (sample SAMN04414077, study PRJEB24778) | human gut metagenome | material: faecal | host: Homo sapiens
CGCATCCTTCTTCGTCAGATTATCTGTATCAACATAATTGTATTCATGCCAGAAATCATCTTCTTCATAATAATGATAGTAATAATCAATCATCCAGGCATTAACCTGCTGTTTATACTGTTCACTGATACCCTGTTCCTTTTTTATTGTTTTGTACAGCTTAAGTGTTTCTTGTGTATACTGTGAATTCTTTCTCATTTCACAGATTCTGCTCATAATTATTCTGGAATTGTTCTTTCCATAATCACCTGCAGCCTCAAACACCTCTGCATACTGCTGTATATCAAACACTTTTTCTATATCATAATCAATTGTATCTTTTCTAAGCTGTCCGTCAATACATTCAAATGTAATCTCGCAGTCACTTCCATACATACATATATATGCTGTTTCCCCTGAAAGCTCATATACTGTTTCTTCTGTAAACTGCGGATATCTGACATGTACATATCTTACGACATCACTAAAGCACTGCATTCTGTACATATATGGCATTTTACTTACAAATGTGCCTGTGTCATCACACACAAGCTGTGTCTTAAGAAGTGCCTTGTATAATACAACAAGGTTGTCACTGATATTGCCGGCTTTAAGCTGTTCATACACATATATCTCTATATTTCTTTCATAACCTTCATAGATATTCTTATAGTACGAATCTCTGCCCGTCACCACATTTGCATATAAAAATGCTTTATCTTCATCTATAAGAGTATTGTCATATGCAAAATACATCAACACTATCTTTGGCAGCTGCCTGTCTGTCTCTTTAGGCATACTGGCAATATAAAACTCATATAATCTTGTTATTTTTAAGCCTCTTAATACCCCTTTTTCATATATCTCAAAGCAGTTTTCTCCTGTCATGCCCATTCTTACCATCTGGGTTACAAGAACTGTCAGTATCTCGTCTTTCTCATATTTATCATATATCTTTTTTAGTATAATAAGAGTATTAATATTAATATTCTTCTCATTAGCCACAACATCTGCAATCTGCATTGCAAGCTTCTCGCTAATAATGTCGTTCCTGCATCCATAATTAATAACCTGCATTTCAAACTGATTAAGCACCCGTAGTAAAACAGGCTGTGCATTAATAATGTTCATAGCCTCAATATACATAACAGGGCTTATGCATCCTGAATTAATTACATCCTTTATTCTTACAAGTCTTATACTCTTATTATCTGAATCTGTACTCAAGTAAAAAAGTATCCATAATATTCTATATGTATCATAGCCATTCTCAAAGAACTTCTTAACCTGTGATAAAACCTGAGCCGTATACTCCTCTTCACGCACAATAAGTGTCGAAACATACAGAAAATAGCAGTAAAGTTCTACATTTTCACCAATTCTTCCAACTATATCTTTCTTGATATTATTATATATCTGTGTTGCTGTTTCCTCTCTTCCGGACGCCATAAGCAGTTGTATCTGCACAATATCATAAAATACATCTGTCCCCTTAATTCCCCTTATTCGGTCAACCGTCTGCATAGATTCAGCAATCCATTTTTCTTTTTTGATTTTCTTCATTCTGAAATCAAGATAAAGCTTTGTAAGCTTATATCGTGCAAGTTTTTCTTCTGTTCTAACTTCAAAATCTTCCGATTCATCAGCCTTCTTACATATAACGCTTACATTTATCTTTAAATGCTGTGTATAACTCACTATATGTATATATCCATAGTTGTTGCCTGCATGCATTTTCTGTGGATTGACTATATATTTAATTACAGCCCTGTCACCTGCAAAATCATCAGTTGATAAGCTGCCTTTCTCTAATTCAATAAAATCTGCATCTGAATATATATCAATCTCTGTTTCTTCTGTGCCACTCTTTATAAGCACACATTCAAACTGCTCTGCTTCATCTTTGTGTATAATTGTATTCTCTTCGTTATCAATGTGTAGAACAACTGCTTCAGTCTTAACATGATTTCTTATATCATCCTGATTCTCTTTCATACATCTGAATACAAATGGTATCTTTTTCTCGCCGGCATTACATACTACTGTAAATGTTCCCTCTATCTCATCATTTTCTTCAAGTCCGGAAGCGTCCACCTGATATTCAGTTATAATATGCGTACCACCAAATTGTTCTGAAAGAATCTTTACCCTCTCATTGTCAGCATAGACCATTCCATAAACCTTATCGGTGGCATCACATATGAAGCTGCCTGTAGCAACTGTATTACACATAATATCCATGGTAATCTGTTCCTCACTGCATGACAGCTTTGGTACTTTGATAATTGAACTGCCTCTTGAAAGTCTGTTTATGTAATCCCTCATTGGAAACTATGCCTCCGACTTAATCTTATCCAAATGTTTCTTAATATCCCTCTCATATCCCATATCTCCCGGCTCATAGAATTTCTCATTCACATAAGCATCAGGAAGATACTGCTGTCTGACATAATGATTAGGATAATCATGTGCATATAAGTATCCTACACCGTGTCCTAACTTGGCACTACCCTTATAATGGGCATCCTGCAAATGTACAGGAACCGGTGCAGTCTTTGAATTCTTAACTACATCAAGTGCCTTATCAATTGCCATGTAACATGCATTACTCTTAGGTGCTGTCGCAACATAGAGTGCCGCCTGACTTAATATAATACGTGCTTCCGGCATGCCGATACGCTCAACAGCCTGTGCCGCAGCTACTGCAACCTGCAGTGCATTAGGATCAGCATTGCCGACATCCTCACTGGCACATATCATTATTCGTCTTGCAATGAATTTGATATCTTCACCTGCATACAGCATCTTGGCAAGATAATAGCTTACTGCATCAGGATCAGACCCTCTCATGCTCTTAATAAATGCTGATATTGTATCGTAGTGGTTGTCACCCTCTTTATCATATCTTACCGAACGCTTCTGGATGCATTCCTGTGCTGTTGCAAGGTCTATATGTATAACTCCATCCTCTGACCTGTCTGTTGTGAGTATTCCAAGTTCAATGGCATTAAGTGCATTTCTCGCATCTCCGTTGGATATATCTGCAAGGAATTCCAGTGCATCATCGTCTATTGCTGCATTGTAGCTTCCCATGCCCTTCTTCTCATCATACACAGCACGCTTTATTATTGTCTTGATATCTTCTTTCTCTAGTGGTTTTAATTCAAATATTATTGACCTTGATATTAAAGCTCCATTCACTTCAAAGTACGGATTCTCTGTCGTTGCACCAATAAGAATTATTGTTCCATCCTCAACAAATGGAAGCAGATAATCCTGCTGTCCCTTATTAAAGCGGTGAATCTCGTCTACGAAAAGAATGGTCTTTCTTCCATACATTCCAAGATTGTCTTTCGCCTTGGCAACAACCTCTTCCATATCCTTCTTTCCGGCAACTGTGGCATTAACCTGATTAAACTCTGCACTTGTTGTATTAGCAATTATTCTAGCTAAAGTTGTCTTTCCTGTTCCAGGTGGACCATAAAATATTACTGAGCTAAGCTTATCTGCCTTAATTGCCCTGTAAAGCAGTTTGTCCTTTCCGATTATATGAGACTGTCCTACCATTTCATCGAGTGTTTCCGGTCTTAATCTCATAGCCAATGGAGATTCTGTATTCTTATTGTTTTCACGCATATATTCAAATAAATCCATAACTTATACCTGTTTTAATACATTTGCAATTATCTTAGTTCTGTTCCAAGCCACAATCTTTCAACGTAGCCTATATTGCTGATATCATTTCCCTTCAGTGTATTAGAATAAAGAATATTATCAGCATCATACGCATAGATTCGGTTCTTGTAAAAATATGTTCCCTCTGTATCTGTAACTGCATCTGATTCCAGAATTGCAACAGCTTTGCTCTTAATGTTATCCATATAGTACTGCCTGCCGCCTGAAACATATGTTAAAGCCTTGCCTTTATTATACACTTTAGATAATGAACCTGCATTAACATCTGACGCAATGTCTGTAATCTTGTTGTTATCAACTACTCGAAGCTGTCCTTTCGCATTAACATACACTATCTGACTATCTGATGAATTATATATGTAATTCTTTTCCTTAGTCATAGAATCAACATCCACATACTCACTCACTTTAGTTTCTCTGATAAGTGCTGATGTCATTGATGTACCTGAAATTCTGTATATAAGCGAATTGTCTCTATCAAATACATAATCTGCATCATTGTCTGTCTTCTTGTCTATCTTATACGCAGATGCATCTTTACATGAGTAATAATATACTCCATCACTCTTAGAATACAGCAATGTATCCACATCTTTTCTTGTGTTAAGACTGTCTGCATTCGCTGTATACACACCTGTCATGTTCTCTGACACAGGCCATAACTGCATAACTGCATCTGCAACTGAAACCGGCTTTTCTTTTTTCTCATAATCATATGTATACAATGAGCCTGCATTAGTAAGACATACTATCAAGTGCTTTGACTCATACACATATGCCTTATTAAGATTACCCTCTATAAGAGTTGTCTGTGCCTCAGGCTGTTTCTTAACTTCTTTGACTCTGCTCATGGCAAGGCTTGTACCATTAGTAGAACCCTCGTCATTAATAATATTAATATTCGTGTATATAACAAGACCGTCATCAGAGATATACACAATCTCTTTCTGCAGATTATCTTCTGACACAAGAACACATTCGTCCTTACTCCATATGTACATTGAATATCTGCCAGACGAGTTAGACTCATCATATGTTACTGTAACGAAATACTTTCCGTCATCACTCGCAACACTTAAGATATTCTTTTCTGAATCTATCTGTTCCGGCCACTGTGCTGTATAGAAGGTCTTACTGTCTGCCGCAAATATTGCATCACTTTCATCACACACATAATTGCTGTCCAGCCCTGCTATATCATATATCTTTCCGTTGTAGCTTACATAAAGAGCATAATTCTTCTTAGTTGCAAGCTTGTATATTCCAAATGCTGCGACACCAATAAGCACTACTGCTATCAGCACTGCCGCTATCATTTTCATTCTTTTGTTTACTTTATGTCGTGCAATTCTTATCTGTGGCTTTTCCTGATTACCATTCCTGTTGCCACCTGTTTTTCCGCTACTTTGTCCCTGCTTTCTGCTGTCCGCTTTGCTTCTGTTCTGACTCTGCTTCTTACTTTCTGTCTTGTTTCTGCTCTGATTCTTTATCGCCTGCACGCGTTTTGCTAATGCCTGTCCATAGTCACTCTGTGATTCCTCTTTTTTATCAGAAGAAGCAGACCTCTCTTTCAAAGCCTGCTTCTCCTCATATGCTTTTCTTCTGGCAAGATAATCACTGTTGTTAACTAATATAACAGGTCCATCACATCTCGGACACTGACTGCCCTCATATTCCTGACCACATTTAGTACACAGCATAATTCTTTCCTTTTAATTATCGATTTAAATTCCGTTCTTTTATTAATTAAAATCTGAACTTATCTTCAAAATACGCCTTAAGATCTGCTATCTTTATTCTTTCCTGTTGCATTGTATCTCTGTCTCTTACAGTTACAGCACCATCTTCTTCTGAATCGAAATCATATGTGATACAGAATGGAGTACCAATCTCATCCTGTCTTCTGTATCTCTTTCCAATATTACCTCTGTCATCAAACTCACAATTGTAATACTTAGAAAGTTCTGCATACACCTTTTCTGCACCTTCATTTAACTTCTTAGAAAGTGGAAGAATACCTATCTTAACTGGTGCTAATGCAGGATGGAAATGAAGAACCGTTCTTACATCTCCGCCTTCAAGCTCTTCCTCATCATAAGCTGAGCAAAGGAATGCTAATGTTACACGATCCGCACCAAGTGAAGGCTCAATAACATATGGTATATACTTCTCCTTAGCTTCATCATCAAAGTATGACATATCTTCACCAGATACTGTCTGATGCTGTGTAAGGTCATAATCTGTTCTGTCAGCGATACCCCAAAGCTCGCCCCATCCGAATGGGAAGAGGAATTCGATATCTGTTGTTCCCTTAGAGTAGAAACAGAGTTCTTCTGGTGAATGATCTCTTGCTCTCATCTCATCTTCCTTCATTCCTAATGCCTTAAGCCAGTCGATGCAGTACTGTCTCCAGTATGTGAACCACTCAAGATCTGTTCCAGGCTTGCAGAAGAACTCTAATTCCATCTGCTCAAACTCTCTTGTTCTGAATGTGAAGTTACCTGGTGTAATCTCATTACGGAATGACTTACCAATCTGTCCGATACCAAAAGGTACTTTCTTTCTTGATGTTCTCTGAACATTCTTGAAGTTAACAAAGATACCCTGAGCTGTCTCTGGTCTTAAATATACTGTGTTCTTGGCATCCTCAGTTACACCCTGGAATGTCTTAAACATAAGGTTAAACTGTCTTATATCTGTGAAATTGTGCTTTCCACATGAAGGACAGCAGATATTCTTCTCATCGATGAAATTCTTCATCTGCTCCTGTGTCCATCCATCAACTGAGCCTTCAAGTTCATATGAATTCTCGTCTGCCCAGTCTTCTATAAGTTTATCTGCTCTGAATCTCTCATGACATTCCTTGCAGTCCATTAATGGATCAGAAAATCCACCAAGATGACCTGATGCTACCCAAGTCTGAGGGTTCATAAGAATTGCACAGTCAACTCCTACATTGTATGGGCTTTCCTGTACGAACTTCTGCCACCATGCCTTCTTAACATTGTTCTTTAACTCAACACCAAGGTTACCATAATCCCAGGTATTAGCTAATCCGCCATAGATTTCAGAACCTGGGTAAACAAATCCTCTTGCCTTAGCTAAAGAAACAATTTTCTCCATTGTCTTTTCCATAATAATATAATCCTCCTAAAGGCAACAGCCTGACTACATCGAACTGCATCGGCTGCTACATAATCTTAATCATTTTATAACATTTAGTGCTGATTAGCAAGAGGAATGATGTCTTAATCCTCCCAAGCTCAATATACTTTCACACTTAAATAGCACATTGTATAATTTTTAATGCACTGCCAACATATATGTAATTCAAAAAATATCAGAAAAGCCAGATATATAACAACTTCTGTTATTATACATCCGGCTTATATTATGCATTAATCAATAGTGTTCTTTTTCTTCTTATCTTCATGTATAACAAATACAATTCCTGCTAATGCCATAAACAACATTATACTATAACCTGCTACATTATACACATCAGCTGTCTTTACACTATCTTCTGCCTGTTCCTTATCACCTGAAATGGTTTCATCGCTTTTCTTATTATCATCACCCGTATCCGGTGCTGGCGTTGGATCTGGCGTTGGTGTCGGATCCGGCGTTGGTGTTGGTCCTGGCGTTGGTGTTGGTCCTGGCGCCGGATTATCACTCTTATTAAGCTCTTCATTTTTTGCACTAATAGCACTTAAAAGACTCTGACCTTTTGTTGTCCAGTAAACTGCATCAACTGTAAAACTGCCATCTGAATCTGCTGCTTTTGCTGTAAGTGTTCCATTTTTATCAACAACAAATACCTGCTGTCCATCTGGATTAACGCCCGCTACCCTTGATGGTGCTTTGACAGCCTTTGAGAGTGATATATTCATATTCTGAATCTGTTGTGCAAAAAGTTCTGCTGTTATAAAACCGCCAAGCTTATTGCTATGTGTGCTATCTCCTGCTGACATAACCTGCATACCATTAACAGATTTGCCATTAGCTGCCTTTTCATCTGCTTTGTATGCTTCCTCATACATATTTTTTGTTATCTCAAATCCATCAATAAGCAACACATTCTGTTCCTTTGCAAGCTGTTTAACTGCCTCAACATAGGCGTTATTTTCTGTTACCAGTGTTCCTGTTGTTGTATCTGTTGAATCATGATGTGGTTTGATAGTTCCATCATTTGTATAATAAAGTCTTGATACTGGTGTTACAAGAACCGGTATAGCTCCTACTTCTCTCGCTGTCTCGATATACTGTGTAAGATACCACTTATAAGTACCACCACAATCATACGAATAAAAGCTGTCACCATACTTTGAAGCAAGCGATGATGGTGTTGCCACTTTAGTTCCTGCTGTTACCGGATATATTCCGTTAGCATCTGGTTCTCCAAGTGGTACATATCTATCTTCAAGATATCCTTTTCCATTAGCGCAATCATTGTGACCAAACTGTATAAACAGATAATCGCCTTCTTTAATATTGGCTTTTATCTTATCTAATGATCCTTCATTAATAAAGTTACGGCTGCTTCTTCCTCCATTAGCATAGTTCTGTACCTTAACCTTTGAAGAGTCAAAGAATGTCTGTAAATATTCACCCCATGAACCTTCTGCCTGAGCCTTGCCACTCATATACATACCTGATGCTGAATAATCCTTAACTGTTGAATCACCTGCTAAAAATACATTTACTCCATCTCCAAGTTCTATATCTGTTGAACCCGTTGGATCTTCATATCCTTCCCTTACATATGCATCTGCCTTATAACTTACCGCTTCAGACTTTATTCCGCTTATGTTTTCAGGTACAACTTCAACTTCAATATACTTTCCAATTGCATCTTTTGTGATTTTATATGTATTGTCTACATTGGCGCTTGTTGCTTTTACAAGAGTCCTGTTTCCATCATTATCAACAATATACCAACGGATTACTGATGCATCAGATGCATCATTTGCATTGCCAAGTGAGTATACTACAGTAAGAGTATGTCCTGGATATGGTGCATTGATATCTCCATTATCAACAAGATATGGTGTTTTTTCAAATATCACTGTACTCTCATCAGCAACATAATCCGAAGGTGTCCAGCCAGAAAGATAATCATTCACAACATCTTTCTTTGCAACGCTGTCATCTGTCACAACTCCTGTAACTCTCTTAGACATATCAACTGCTGTTCCATCTGTGTAAACAGAATTATATTCTTTATAGTTTGCTTTTTCTGGTTTGTTACCAGACATATCAAACCATCCTTCATCTTTTATGTAACTGCCATTTATCTTAGTATTAAGGAATGTTACTCTCGCATCCTGTCCCCAAGGTCTTCCAAGATATCCCGCATTTACCTCAAGTTCATCGTTTCCTGTTATTGTACAGTTTCTAAACACATACCCTGCCTTAGTTGCTGCTGTTGGCTTGTGTGCTGTAATATAACCGCCAACAGAGCCTGTACTATAACCAAAGAATCTAAGCTCACATCCGTCAAATACTGCATTGCCATCACCAAATATGTAATCTGTATTACCTTCTATGCGACAGTTCTTAAAATACATATTAGTTGCAGAATTACCTGTATATAATGTATCCTGGCTTCCAAGGAATGCACAATCTGTAAATTCTACCTTATCAGCTTCTATAGCCATGGCTGTTGCTCTTTCAGTTGCTGCTTTTGATGTAACATCTGTTGAGTAATTTCTTTCTGGAAGCTTCGTATCAGTTGGACTTACGCCATCTTCTATTTCTTCATCTGTTATATATCGGTTAAAAGAAGCTTCAAATGTAATTCCATCAGCACTAAAACCAGTTGCTGTATTTTTAAGCAATACTGAACAACCCCACTTTGAAGCAGCAGCTTTATCATACTTATCATATGCATTTTCAGCATTATAATAACCGGTTGAATCTATGCTGTAATACTCATATCCAATTCCATAATACCATGTAAGAAGTACCTCTTTACCTGATGACTTTTCATCATTAACAAGTCTTACATAAGGAGTTGATATAACAACCTGTTCTCTGTATGTACCAGGAGCAATATGTACAGTAACTCCGTTCTTTTCATCCGGAGCTGGTGTCATTGCCGATATTGCTGATATCGCCTCTTTTACTGTATTAAAATTAATATTTCCTTTTTCTTCATATCCAACATATATATCAGATACTCTTTCAACCTGCTCTTTATCCTTGGTAGATACCATTAAAATATCTTTAGTCACATCAGCATCGCTTACTACTATATGTGTTGTTGTTCTATATCCATCAGCAACAGCTTCGATTGAATATGAACCATTTCTTAACATAACTTCATATCCATCTGTCGTTACTTTTCCTGTATATATATACTTATCATCTACATTCGTAAACTTAACATCTGTAACAGCTGTATTACCATCAAGTCCTGCAAACTTTCCTGCTGCCTTATATAACCTTCTGGCAGAAACTTCAATATCTCTGGAATAGCTTACCTGACTTATTATCTCGCCTCCGCTTAAAACTTCATAATCATTAACTCCGATAAGTTCAACTGTATACTTGACATCAGGTTCAAGTGTAGCTGTAAATGCCTTTTCAGAATCAAGCTTAAGAATCACATCATCTGCTAATGAAGATGAATCAGCCACAAGTTTGACTGATAAATTAGATGTATCATAGTCAGCAGCAAAGCCTGTAACCTTTCCTGTGTATGTATACACTTTCTTCTCTTCTATGCTTAATGTAACTCCAGACTTTCCTGTAAGAGCTTCATCTACTGTTGTCGAAATATTCTTTGTAGCATTCGAAAATCCATATCCTGCTACTCCTGATAATACTGCAGTATAATTACAGCCTGCTGCAAGTGTAGCTGTAAATGTATTCCCCTTTATATCTGCATCATATGTAATACCATTAGCCTCATCCTTAAACATAACCTTATAGCCGCTTAGCTGTGCGCCATCTATTGTTCCACTTACTGCAACTCCAGGTATCCTGACAATTCTGTTATATATAGGTTTTCCTGCTGCTGCATCTGTATATACCTTATATGATCCACTATACTTAGCCACAAATTCATATTTAGTACCCTTGTTAGTAAAGCTGGCTTTTTCTACCTGTTCATTATCTTCACCAAGATATTTAAAAACAAGTGTTCCTGTAGCAGCATTGCTTGATGCCATGTATACAACTATCTTATCTCCTGCTATTACATTGTTAATGGTAACATTTCTTCTTGTCTCTCCTCCTGTACCATTACAGTAATACATACCACCCGCTGTATATCCATCATCATATGCTGTTGTTGCTAAAGCATTGGTTCCATAGTTTTTGCTTGATGTTGAGAACAATCTGTCATTAGCTATATGATTGATAGTAAGATCACCAAATGTTGTCTCTCCAGCAACAAATTTTCCAGCCTGGGATACATTGGCACAACTATCCCAGTCAGAAGCAGTGATATTATTATTATATTTACTAGTATCTGCTTCCTGTACTGCACCCATATCCCATACGTCAATCTTTCTTTTTGACGCATCTGATCCTGCTGCAAATGCAGCCACATCTATGCTTGTAATAAGCATAAGAACTGCACATAAAAGACTGCTAAGACGTCTTTTAGTTATTCTGCGCATATTGACCTCCCTTTCTGCCATTAAAAGGCATCACTATATTATATATTTGCATGAATATCAATAATTTTTGTTTCAAAAACTATTTAATATTCATAATGCAATTGTATAGTATGAACCAATGTCAAGGTCAATATTTTTAATGTATTTAACAAAGAATTGTTTTTATATACGTACACGTCACATTATAAAACTGCTGCCATTAATCCTCCCAGGGACGAATCCTGTAAGCAGCCCCTATCTCATCACATAGCTTCTGACACTCTGCCTCTTCCTCGTGAGATATGGTTGTGTCAACTGTTGTAAGAACAACATTAGGGATATACTTGGTACATTCCTTTGCGAAGCTTATCATCTCATCAAATGATTTCTCACCGAACTTACTTCTTACAAGTGCATTGTATTCATCTTTATGTGGATTGTTAAGACTGATTGATATTGTGTCGATGAGACCTTCCATCTCTGGCACGATGTCTCTGCCATTAACAAGATTTCCAACTCCGTTAGTGTTGATTCTTGTCTTTTTGCCAAATGTTTTCTTGACATACTCAGCAACCTTGATAAGAACATCGAATCTTTCTGTCGGTTCTCCGAATCCGCAGAATACGACTTCTTCATACTCATCCATATTGAACTTTTCAAATTCAGCAATAACCTCATCATATGATGGTTCTCTCTCAAGCCAGAGTCTGCCTGACTCTCCGATTCTGTCCATTGTCTGTCTTAAACAGAAAGTACATGAATATGGACATTTGTTAGTTAAATTAACATATAAATTATTATGAACCTTATATAATATCTCCATTGTAATTCTTCTCCTTTTTACTTCAACGTAGTCAGCAGTTCCTCAAACGGCACACCGTCTGTCAGAGGAATATCCATCTCTATAGCCTTGAGTATGCATTTCTTTATGAATGTAGATGCCTTTCTTACTGACTCGTGGAAATTCACACCATTGACAGCGTCTGCCGCTATTATTGATGCGAATATATCTCCTGTTCCGGAACGCTGTGTTCCAACCTTCATAGTCTTAATAAGATAGTCTTCCCTGTTCTTTTCGTAACAGTAATTACCAATATAATGGCCCCGCTGGATTCCTGTAATAACAATCTTAGATGGTCCCATTGCAACAAGCTTCATCGCAATTTTTTTAAGCTCATCATTGGAATAATCCGGTCTGTATGGCTCGTCAGTTATAATACATGCTTCTGTGAGGTTTGGAGTAAGAATATCTGCATATTTTACAAGCTTCTTCATCTCCTGGCATGTCTCATCAGTATATGTCGGATACAGATTTCCGTAATCACCCATAACCGGGTCGATAACAACAATATTATCTTCGGTCTTGAAATTCTTGAAAAATTCTTCAACAATTGCAATCTGATTATGTGAACCTAAGAACCCTGTTACAATTCCATCGAATTTAAGGTTTAACTTCTTCCACTCTGCCATATAAGGCGGCATATTCTCTGTGAAATCTTTAAAATAAAAGCTGTCAAAACCTGTATGATTAGAAAATATCGATGTAGGCATTGGACAGCACTGAATCTTCATTGCTGATATAACAGGTAGCTCAACTGCAATAGAACATCTTCCAAAACCAGAATAATCATTAATTGCTGCTATTTTCTTCTGGTTATTATGAGACACATTTTTATCCGGCATATTGTCTCTCCTTTCGTCTGAATGTTACATAAAATCTTTACCCCTTAATATACAAAAAACTGGCATATGATAACATAGCCAGTTTATGTAATATTTATATGGTCAGATTAAGCATTTCCTTCGACTTAAATTCTTTATCGAATACAATGCTTTCCAGCCTGTTTACCACAAGCCTTAATTCTTCCTGGACTTCTTTGGTAACGGTGAATGAATACAGCCTGTTAAGCTGTGTTGTAACAATATACTGGAGTGTATATACCGTTGAGCCCGAAAGTGTAATTCCATCATATACATTTGTGGCACAATTCTTACAGCATAGTCCGTTTCTTGAATATGAATATACATACAGATTATCTTCTCTTCCGCATTCGTGACATGTGAAGAAATCCGGACACTCACCGTTAACTGCAATCATTCTTATCTCGTATATGAATCTTATAAGTTCATGGCTTACAGCACCTCTGCCCAATGCCTTTAGAGTGATATAAAGCAGATTAATCATTTCTGATGCATCAAGATTCTCCCTGCCATAATAATCTGCAATCTCAGCAAAATAGCAGGCGTAGCACACGGCATTAAGGTCATTTACCACATTTTCAAAGTACTCCTTAGCTGATGCCTTATACATCGTATATGAATCGCGTCCACGGTACACCTCAAATGTTCCGAATATAAAGCTTCTCGTAACACCAATCAATGCGCTGTTAGGCTTTCTCGCACCTTTCGCAAATACCGTTATCTTGCCATACTCCTTAGTCAGTATAACCAGTCTTCTGTCATATTCCCCGACAGGCATGGCGGAAAGTATCATGCCTGTAACAGTAGTAACCTCCGCCATCGCACCCTCCTGTCATGTATATTATTTGTCCTTCTTCTTGTCATATCCGAAGTTCTTAAGAAGAATATCACTGTCGCGCCATTCCTTCTTAACTTTTACCCAGAGCTTAAGATTAACCTTCATGTCAAGCTGCTTCTCAATCTCGTATCTTGCATTAGTTCCGATTTTCTTAAGCATTTCACCACCCTTGCCGATAATAATTCCTTTATGGGAATCTCTTTCGCATATGATAGTAGCGTCGATATCTGTAATAGGACCTCTTGCATTTCTTCTTTCCTTAAAGCTGTCAATAACAACCGCAATTCCATGTGGAATCTCATCATTTAATGCATGAAGTGCCTTCTCTCTTATAAGCTCTGCAACAATCTGCTTCATTGGCTGGTCTGTTACTGTATCTTCATCATAGTACATCGGACCATAATCAAGATGTGAGAATATAACATCAAGCAGGTCGTCAACATTATTGCCGTTTCTTGCGCACACAGGAACAATATCAACAAAATCAAGTTCCTTTCTGTAGCAGTCAATAACCGGAAGAATCTCCTCTTTCTTGATTGTGTCAGTCTTATTGATAACAAGAACTATAGGAGTTTTACATTCTTTAAGCTTCTCAACGATATGCTCCTCGGCAGCTCCAAGATGTGTTGTAGGCTCAACAAGCCAGCATATAAGGTCAACCTCACTGATTGTCTTCTCTGCCGCACCAACCATGTATTCACCAAGCTTGTTCTTAGCCTTGTGGATACCCGGAGTATCAACGAAAACAATCTGTCCACGCTCATCAGTGTATACAGTCTGTATTCTGTTTCTTGTAGTCTGAGGCTTGTTAGAAGTAATCGCAATCTTCTGTCCGATTATCTGATTCATAAGTGTTGACTTACCAACATTAGGTCTTCCTATAAATGTTACAAAGCCTGTCTTAGTTCTTGTGTTCTCTGCCTTAGCGCCCCCGGTAATTCCGCTGGCTGCAAGCATCTCATCTAAATTCATACATTCTTCCTTTCTATTATCCCTGTACCTTGATAAGTGGCTGTATCTTATCAAAAAGCTCACTCTCTTTATTGATTTCCTTGCTGCTTCCCACAACGCAGAAATAATTCTCATCCATTGCACATCTTACAAGTGGTGCAAGCTCTCTTATTCTTTCCACATTACAGTCAAGAACCTGACCTCTTTCTTTCTTGAGTGATTCATAATCTGTGTTACAGATGTATGCACCAAATGATCTTGTTCCCTTTGCTGCCGGATTCATAGGTGTATCCATATCACCTATTGTTCCGATTATGAACTTGACCATGTCCCTGTCGCTTACATCAAAATGTTCAAGATAGTCTGCTGCATTTTCATATATATCGTTAGTCTTTCTTAAGTTAGGGTCTCTGTAAGAAACCATATACATGTCACCGTTTCTGTAAGAACCGCTCATGCAGCCGTATGCGCCGCCTTTTACTCTAACATTAATCCAGAGATAATCATACGAGAATATAACCTTAAGCACTCTTAATGCTCCTGTGTATTCATATCCTCCATCTCTGAAGTTACCACATCTTGCAACATACTGGACCTGTGAAGCTGAAGTATATCCTGTCTTGACATTTGCAGGTGTGTACTTTCTTTCGCATGCTGGCATGTCCGATTTTTTCAATTCTTCCGCATACTTTCCGAAAGCAGGTGCAAATGCATCATATCCCTTATCATCAGCAGTAAAGCTGACAATAATATTCTCTTTGTGGAATATATAATCGACAAGTTTGCTTAACTTATCTGCGATATCTTCCTTAAGCTCATCAAACTGTGAGTCAAGCTTCTGTATAAGCTCATAGAACCCATATCCTCTCATCTCGTTAGAATAATATGCATTTCTTGAGAACTGTGCCATACCTGCAAGCATTGCTGTTGAATGTCCTGCACTTGTCATTGTGCTTTCCATTCTTGACTTAAGCTTCGCAATTATCTCTTTAAGTCTCTTATAATCTGAGAACTTTGTCTTATATATAATTTCATTCATCATATCAAGGACGAACTGGATATTGTCATAGAGAACCTTACCCTTAACCTCATACATAATAGTACATTTGTCAAAATCCTTATTATCTGTGTATATGGCAGCATCAGTTGAGATTCCACCACAGTTAATATTGATTTCATTAGTCAGCTCTGTATATGTGTACTTTTCAGTATCCATAAGTCCAAGAACCGAGCTTAAAAGTCCGATATATGGAAGCAGTTCATCAGGCACATTCTTACAGTCGTAGCACATCATTATATATGCAATTCCATTAGTGAACATATTGTGGTGGATTACATCAACACCACCAGTCTTCTTAGGGTCAATATATAACTTGGCCGGCTCTCTTGTGATATCCTTTAACTCAAGCTGTGGAATCTTCTCAAGATCCTTCTGGCTTGAAGGTGTATCCTGATATTCCTTTAATGCCTTTGTCTGCTTAACAAGCTCTTCCAGTTCTTCCTTGGAAAGTGTTGCCTTATACTTTGCAAGCTGCTCTGCTTCCTTTGCTTCCTTCTTCTCTGCAAGTCCATGCTTTGGAACAAGACTTAACACTACCTCATGATTATTATTAATAATATTGTCTTCAATGAATTTCTCAAAGAAGCCGTTCTCTGAATTCTTCTTGATTATTTCAAATGTCTCTCCTGCCTCAACATGAATGAATGGCTTGTTCTCATCATAAAGCCAGCTGTCCATCATTGTAAGATAATACATAAGTCCCTTCGGATATGGTCCAAAATCAGCTTCTCTGTATTTGAATTCGTAATAGTTGATTCCTGCCTTAACCATTCTCTTGCTAAGACCGTTCTTAACAATATCAGAAAGTGTGTCTTCAACAACCTTTACGAATCTGTCTCTGTCATTTTCATTCGCATTCTTGGTAATAATTGAATACACCGGCTGGTACACAGATGTCTCTAACACACTATACACATCTGTTCCAATTCCGGCATCAATAAGTGCCTGCTTAAGCGGAGCACCCGGTGCCATGATAAGTGCATAATCAAGAATCTGTAATGCAAGATAGCTTACAGGGTCTGTTGATGTTCCGATAACAACATTGTAAGAAAGATAAGTGTTATCCTCCTCTGGCTCATCATCAGTAATTGCATACTCTCTTGTTTCATACTTAGGTGCGTCAAATGCTTTCTGGAAAGTTACCTCGGCATCTATATTAACATCGTTCTTATCGAAAGCTGAGAGGTATTCCTTATCAAGATATTCAAGTCTCTCATCAACATCAATATCTCCGTACAGATAGATATAACTGTTCACAGGATGATAATATTCCTTGTGATACTTAATGAAATCTTCATACTTAAGCTGTGGTATAGCCTCAGGGTCACCACCTGATTCATTCTTGTATTCAGAATCAGGGAAGAGTGATACAAATGTATATCTTGAAAGCACATCATCTGCTGAAGAATACACACCCTTCATCTCATTAAATACAACTCCGTTATAAGCAAGCTCTCCATCTACATCTTCAAGTTCATAATGCCAGCCTTCCTGCTTGAATATCTCCTCATGCTCATACATTGCAGGATAGAATACCGCATCCATATAGACATCCATAATATTCTTAAAATCCGCCATATTGCAGCTTGCAACAGGATATACTGTCTTATCCGGATAAGTCATTGCATTAAGAAATGTGTTAAGAGAACCCTTGCATAGTTCTACAAATGGGTCTTTAACCGGATATTTTCTTGAGCCACACAAGGTAGAATGTTCAATTATATGCTGCATTCCTGTGTCATTATCCGGTGGTGTCTTAAAACCTATAGAAAATACCTTGTTATCATCATCATTAGAAATAATTGCAACTCTCGCACCTGATTTCTTATGCTTTAATAAAAGTCCTACAGAATTAAGGTCATTAAGCTTTTCAATATTAACAAGCTCATATGCACCGTAATCTTTATTAAGTTTGTTATATCTTGTCTCTAAATTCATATTACTGCTTTAATCTCCAATCTTTACAATAAGGAATTATACATATAAATATAATACCCCACAATGTAGGATTTTACCACATTGTGGGGTGAGTGTAAACTTACATTACATATGTAAGCTATAGTATTTATTTGCCGAAAAGACCTTTCTTCTTACCGTGTCTTTCATTGCCTGTAAGCGCCTTTTCATATGCCATAAGTGCGTCCTTCTGCTCCTGATTAAGCTTTGTAGGAATATCAACTATTAAAGTGATATAATGGTCGCCTCTCTGTGCTGCATTTCTTACACTTGGCATACCTTTGCCTTTAAGTCTTACTCTTGTACCTGATGCTGTTCCCGGCTTAACTTCGTACAATACTTCTCCATCAACAGTCTTAACCTTGATTTCACCGCCAAGTACCGCTGTTGGATAGCTTATTACAACATTAGAGAATATATTGTATCCGTCTCTTTCAAATTCTGTGCTTGCTGAGATAATAACAGCAACTAAGAGGTCACCTCTTGGTCCGCCATTAACTCCCGGCTCACCTTTGCCCTGTATACGTACGCACTGGCCATTATCGATACCAGCTGGGATATTGACTTCAATAGTCTTCTTGCTGCTTATATAGCCTGTTCCGTAACAATCCGGACACTTCTCCTTAATTATCTTACCAGTTCCATGACAGTCAGGACATGGCTGCTGGCTTCTTACCATTCCAAGGAATGACTGCTGTGTGAAAGTTACCTGTCCACGGCCACCACATTTGCTACAGGTCTCTGGTGATGTACCAGGCTTAGCTCCTGTACCGTGACAGCTTGAGCACTCATCCTTTAATGTAACATCTATCTTCTTGGTTGTTCCCCTTACTGACTCGTCAAATGTAATTCTTACATTAACTCTTACATCAGCACCTCTTCTTGGTCCATTGCTGTTTCGTCTGCTTCCGCCGCCGCCAAACATACCTCCAAAAAGATCTCCGAAAATATCTCCCATGTCACCAAAATCGAAATCGAAGCCACCTGCTCCAGCTCCACCTGCTCCGCCTTCAAATGCGGCATGGCCAAACTGGTCATACTGTCTTCTCTTTTCAGCATCGCTTAACACCGCATAAGCTTCAGAAGCCTCTTTGAATTTTATTTCAGCTTCTTTATCCCCTGGATTCATATCAGGATGATATTTCTTTGCAAGTTGTCTGTATGCTTTCTTAATAGCAGCGTCATCGGCATCCTTAGGCACGCCAAGGACTTCATAATAATCTCTCTTATCTGCCATGATTGCTTCCTCTTTCTTATTTAATCAACAGAAACTGCACGGAGTTTACACCCCATGCAGTCCTTATTCCAGTCAGTTATTGCTGACAATTAAACCTCTTTGTAATCTCCGTCAACTACATCATCGCCGTATGGAGCTGAACCATTAGAAGCACCAGCACCCATATCAGGACCTGCACCTGCTCCCATGTCTGGGCCTGCACCACCAGCAGCCTGCTGTGACTCATATAACTTAGCGAAAAGCTTCTGAGCGCTTTCCATAAGTTTTTCCTTGGCAGCCTTGATTTCATCAACCTGTGCATCTGTCATGTTTTCTGGGTCAGAACCATCAACAAGTGCCTTTAATGCGTTAAGGTCAGTCTCAACTGCAGCCTTGTCAGAAGCATCAAGCTTGTCGCCTGCCTCATCCATAGCCTTCTGTGTCTGGAATACCATTGAATCAGCTTCGTTACGTGCATCAATAGCATCCTTACGCTTCTTATCCTGAGCCTCGAACTCAGCAGCTTCCTTAACTGCCTTATCGATATCTTCATCAGACATGTTAGAACCAGCAGTAATTGTGATGTGCTGTTCCTTACCTGTTCCAAGGTCCTTAGCAGATACATTTACAATACCATTGGCATCGATATCAAATGTAACTTCAATCTGTGGAACACCTCTTCTTGCTGGAGGGATACCATCAAGTCTGAACTGTCCAAGTGACTTGTTATCTCTGGCAAACTGTCTCTCACCCTGTACAACGTTGATATCAACGGCTGTCTGGTTATCAGCAGCTGTAGAGAAAATCTGACTCTTCTTTGTAGGAATAGTTGTATTTCTCTCAATAAGTCTTGTAGCAATACCACCCATTGTCTCGATTGAAAGTGAAAGTGGTGTTACATCAAGAAGAAGGATATCACCAGCACCTGCATCACCAGCTAACTTACCACCCTGGATAGAAGCACCGATAGCTACGCACTCATCTGGGTTAAGAGTCTTGCTTGGCTCATGTCCTGTTAATGACTTAACCTTATCCTGTACAGCAGGGATTCTTGTAGAACCACCAACTAATAATACCTTTGAAAGCTCTGAAGCTGTAAGACCTGCATCTGAAAGTGCATTCTTAACTGGCTCTGCAGTCTTTTCTACAAGGTCATGTGTTAATTCATCAAATTTAGCTCTTGTAAGAGTCATCTCAAAGTGCTTTGGTCCTTCAGCTGTAGCTGTGATGTAAGGAAGATTGATTTCTGTCTGAGTTGTGCTTGAAAGTTCCTTCTTAGCCTTCTCAGCTGCTTCCTTAAGTCTCTGAAGAGCCATTGTATCCTTAGAAAGGTCAACGCCTTCCTTAGCCTTGAAATCATTTAACATATACTGTGTAACAGCATTATCGAAATCATCACCACCAAGCTTGTTATTACCAGCTGTAGCAAGAACTTCAATTACACCATCACCGATTTCGATAATAGACACATCGAATGTACCACCACCTAAATCGTAAACCATAATCTTCTGCTCATGCTCATTATCAAGACCATAAGCTAAAGCTGCTGCTGTAGGCTCGTTGATAATACGCTTTACATCAAGACCTGCAATCTTACCAGCATCCTTAGTAGCCTGACGCTGTGCATCGTTGAAGTAAGCAGGAACTGTTATAACTGCCTCTGTAACCTTCTCACCAAGATAATTCTCTGCATCTGACTTTAATTTCTGTAAAATCATAGCTGAGATTTCCTGTGGAGTATATTTCTTTCCATCAATCTCAACCTTGTAATCTGTACCCATATGTCTCTTGATAGAAGAGATTGTCTTATCAGCATTAGTAACTGCCTGACGCTTTGCAGGATCACCTACAAGTCTCTCTCCTGTCTTTGAAAATGCAACTACTGAAGGAGTAGTTCTTAAACCTTCTGCGTTAGCGATAACAACTGGCTTACCACCTTCCATTACAGCTACGCAAGAATTAGTTGTACCTAAATCAATACCAATAATCTTTCCCATGATAAAATGTCCTTTCTATAATTAAATTGATTAATACCTTGTGTTACATATGCTTTCTGGCTTATCGCTAGTTAGCAACCTTGACCATGCTGTGTCTTATAACCTGGTCTCTGTATGTGTAGCCCTTCTCAAACTCTTCAACTACGATGTTCTCTCCAACTGAATCATCCTCGACATGCATTACTGCATTGTGGAAATCTGGATTGAACTCACCGCCTAAAGCTTCAATAGGCTTAACATCTGCATCCTCAAGCATCTTTAAAAGCTGCTTGTGAACCATATCCATTCCCTTAGCGAATGGAGTTTCAAGTTCCTCATCTGTCACACTCTTAAATCCTCTGTCGAAATTATCAACAATAGGTAAAAGCTTCTTAATGATATCTGAGGCTCCCATCTCGAACATAGTAGATTTCTCTTTCTCTGTTCTCTTTCTGAAATTATCAAACTCAGCCATCTGCCTCTTTACTCTGTCCTGAAGTTCTTCTATAACTGCATCCTTAGGATCTTTCTTCTTAGAGCTCTCAGTGCTCTCATCCTGTGCCTCGGCCTTGTCTGATTCATCAGCTTCACATGCATTCTGACTTTCATCAGCCTTACATTCTGATTCGCAGTTGCAGGCTTCTTCTTTCTTAGCATCAGTCTCCTGATTCTTTACTTCATCCTGAACTGTCTCTTCTGATTTCTTTTTCTTTACATCCTTTGACACTTCAATACCAACCTTTCCTAAGTTTTCTTAAATACATCATCCAAATGCGTCTGCATCTCTTTTAAGGTATCAACAACCTTTTCATAATCCATACGCTTCGGTCCAATAATACCAATTGTTCCCTTCATTCCATCCTGCAATTCATATGTGGCTGTTACCACACTACAGTCCTTCATGGACTCAACCGGTGTTTCATTTCCTATATATACCTGAATGCCGTGGTTATCATCTTCAGTCTTATCTGAATCATCCTTGTCATTAACAAGTCCAGACAAGCCCTGCTTTTCCTCCAAAGCATATATAAGCTCACTTGCTTTCCCGGAATCACTAAGCTCCGGATACTTGAATATGTTAGTTGCGCCGCTTGTGTATATCTTCAGGTCGTCAGCCTTACTTATAGTCTCAACAATCGCGTCTAACACTTCTTTAACAATACCCATATGCTCACCTGCCTGGCTCTCCATCTTGGATATAAGTCCCAGATGCATCTCCTGCAATGTAAGACCTGTAAGTGTTGTATTAAGAAGAAGATTAAGCTTCAGAAGATTCTCCGGTGAAATATCCTCGCTGATAGTTATAACCTTGTTCCTTATAAGATTACCTTCCATAACAATAACAGCAAGAAGCTTATTCGGTTCAAGCTGTGAAAGCTGAACAAATCTTAACTTATTACCTGTTACCTTAGGAGTTGTTATCATCGTGGCATAATTAGTATTATTCGCCAGAACCTTTGCTACATTCTGAAGAAGTTCCTCTACTCTGTCTACCTTCTCTGATAAGGCATCCTTCATAGAATCAAGTTCTTTCTCTTTATCACCAACCTGCTGTTCTCTTAAGGATATCTCTTCCTCTTTCTGGGCCATTAAATCGTCAACATATAATCTGTAACCCTTATCAGTTGGAATTCTTCCAGCAGAGGTATGTGGCTGTACAATGTAGCCAAGCTCTTCTAAGTCTGCCATCTCATTCCTTATAGTTGCTGAACTTAACTGTAAATCAGTCAGCTTGGAAATCGTTCTTGAGCCAACCGGTTCTCCGGTATCAAGATAATTCTGAATAACAGCTTTAAGTATCTTAACCTTACGGTCATCCAGTCGTCCATCCGTCTCCATGGCATCCTCTCCTTTCATCTTGTTAGCACTCATCAGATTGGAGTGCTAATATCGATACATTTAAGATATCACTACCCTTTCGTGATGTCAACAATAATATTTCTTTTTTCTATAAATAATTTATAAATTTATTGAACAGAATCTTAACATACTATATAATTCAGCTATAAATATCATTATTATATATAGAGATATTTACCAAGGAGTTATAATGAAAAAGCACAGTTCAAAAAAAACTTTTTTAAAGATTCTGCTTATACTTTCTCTTATTGCTGCATCTGTTACAATATTATCATTCCTTATTGATATGAAAAATTCTTCTCCTGATAATGTAAGTATTAACATAACGCCAGTTGGAACTATTTCATCGGATGATTTATCGCGTGGGGAAGTTAATAATTCTGACAATTCACAGGAAGATAATAAAAATAATAATTCAGAGGATTCTTATAAAGATTTTCACAATACAATTCATTCTGAAAATGAACTGAAAGAACTACTGACATCTGGAAGAAAAGCGTATATAGATAATTTTCCGTGTCTGAATCAGTTACCGGAGCTTCCTACCGGCTGTGAAGTCACATCTCTCACTATGGTTCTTAACTATCTTGGATATGATGCTGATAAGACAGACCTGGCTGCTAATTATTTAAAAAAAGAAGACTACCCTGCTGCCAATCCTAACACAGCTTTTGTAGGAACACCTTTTGATAAATCATCATACGGCTGCTATGCTCCAGTTATTACAGATTGTGCTAATCTGTATGGTGCCCATGCCATTAATATATCTGGAGCCTCAATCGACCAGCTCTGCCAGTATGTTGAAAATGGACAGCCTGTTATTGTGTGGGCAGCTATGAATATGAATTCTATTGATTATGGTTCTTCTGTATGGATTGCTAAGGATGGTCAGCTTGTTATCTGGCCCGGTATGGAACACTGCCTGGTTATGATTGGATTTGATGCATCAGCAGATGAAGTATACACGGCTGATCCTCTGTTAGGAGAAATAAAAACATATAAATTTTCTGTATTTTATCAAAGATGGCTTGAACTTGGCTGTCAGGGAGTAATTGTTGACAGATAAATAAAAAAACTCCGGACCATCATCACACGGTCCGGAGATTTTTATTTTCTTATAATATTAGATTCCAAGAATCTTCTTAACTTCATCACACATCTTATCAGAATCACATACAGTATCATGAAGAACTGGTGCTGTTCTGATTTCTTCAATTGCGTTAGGAACTTTGACATTGCTTATCTTGCTAAGCTCATCTACAAGTTCGAAGTCTCCCATTGAATCATACTTAGAATCAATAGCATTCATAACACTTCTTGTAAACTTATATGGGCTTGCTGTTGAAGCAATAACTGTTTTAGTTGTATCGCCAGTTTCCTTTCTGTACTTATCATATACAGTTGCAGCAACTGATGTATGTGTATCGATTACATATCCGCAATCTTCATATATCTTCTTGATTGTAGCAGCGTCCTCTGCCTCTGTAGCATAATTGCCATAGAAGTCAGCTAACTGTGCTTTCATATCATCTGTAATCTTGTATTTTCCTTCTGACTTTAATGATGCCATAAGCTCTGCATTCTTAGCTGCATTATTGCCGGCAATTCTGTATATAAGTCTCTCAAGGTTGCTTGAAATAAGAATATCCATAGATGGTGAAGTTGTAAGAACGAATTCTCTGTTTCTGTCGTACTCACCTGTTGTAAAGAAATCATATAATACCTTATTCTCATTAGATGCGCAGATAAACTTATTAATAGGAAGTCCCATGTTCTTAGCATAAAATGCAGCTAAGATATTACCAAAGTTACCTGTAGGAACAACTACATTTATCTTCTCGCCATCCTTAATCTCTCCATTAGCTAATAACTTGGCATATGCATATACATAGTAGACAATCTGAGGAACAAGTCTTCCGATATTGATTGAATTAGCTGATGAGAACTGGAATCCGGCATCATTCATAACCTTCTCTAATTCCTTATCAGAGAAAATATTCTTAACACCTGTCTGCGCATCATCAAAGTTACCCTTGATCCCGATTACATATGTATTGTCACCCTTCTGTGTAACCATCTGCTTCTCCTGAATTGGGCTTACACCATTCTTAGGATAGAATACGATAATCTTAGTTCCAGGAACATTAGCAAATCCAGCTAAAGCTGCCTTTCCTGTATCTCCTGATGTAGCTGTAAGAATGACAATTTCATTCTTAACATTGTTCTTCTTTGCAGAAGTTGTAAGAAGATGTGGAAGTATAGAAAGTGCCATATCCTTGAAAGCTATTGTAGCTCCATGGAAAAGTTCAAGGAAATATTCATTCTCAACTTTAACAAGTGGAGTCATCTCCTCTGTATCAAACTTAGAATCATAAGCTCTGTCTATACAGCTCTTAAGTTCTTCCTCTGTGAAATCATCAAGCATAAGCTTCATAACTTCATAAGCAACTTCTTTATAAGTCATCTTAGATAATTCTTCTAAGCTTTTATCTAATGATGGAATACTCTCTGGTACAAAAAGTCCTCCGTCTGCTGCCAGCCCCTTTAATATAGCCTGCGATGCAGTAACCTTAACACTGTCGTCTCTAGTACTTCTGTAGAACATGCTCATCTTTAATACACCTCATAATTAATATAGTGTGCCTGCGTTAACGTCGCAAGCTTTTGATATTATACAACAGACTTCTGTACAAAAACAATACCCTTATGTACGAAATACATTTTAAAATAATATTACTTTGCAGTTACAGGTACACACATCAGCACATATAACATCTCTTCTTCATCTTCATATGCCTTGCTTATAACAATTCCTGTCACGTCTCCTGCTACTTTAAAATTATGTTCTTTCATATATGTAATATGCTTTCCTATCATAATCTGACGAACCTCATCATCAGACTTTTCACTCATCAGGCTTAATTTTGCAGGAACTCTTGAGATTCCCATAACAGATGGCTTGGCTGTATAATGCCCGGCATAGTCATTGGTCTTAAGACTGTATTTCTCAACATGTTCCTCTTTTACAGCGATTCCACAGCATATAGTAAATCTGCCCTTTTCAATCTCTTCCTTTGGAATCATAAATATGTGTTTTAATTCAGGAGAATTATACAGAAATTCTTTCACCTGCAATAACCGTTCCGGCTCCTGAAGCAGTTTTTCACCATATTTGTACAGAACATATCTAAGGTCAAGGCTGTTCTTCTCATATATGTCCGAATTGACTGCAGCCTTATTCATCAGCACATAATCATCTTTCAGCCGGTGCCTTAAATATGTCATATACGCAATCTGCCTGTCCATCTCATCCATGCGTTCTTTGTATGCCTCAATAGACTGTTCTAATGAAAAATGCTGCATCTTTGCTATCTGTTCATGTGAAAATCCATACTTCACATGCATTTTAGCATTAAGTACGCCGAATATCCCATCATCATCATAATACCTGTATCCACTGTTTTCATCGCGCACAGCCGATATATACCCCATATCCTCATATCGTCTGACAGTATTAGTAGATACATCTAATAATTTTGCCAGATCACTAATCTTATATCTCATATTTTTTGCCTCTTAATATAATATTTTAGTAAGCCGGAACAAATGGCAGCTCTATCGGATCTGTCTTTGTGTTTTCCGTTTTATTGTTTTCTGAACTGGTACTGTCTGTTCCTGAAGTATTGTCAGTTCCTGAAGTATCATTATCAGCCGCATCGCTACTGGCGGCAGCAGTACTTTCGGGTACGATACTTACTGGCGGCAGCTCAGAATTAATGTTATTCTGCGCATCAGAAGCATTTTCCTGTACATTCTTTTTTTCGCCGGTCTTCTGTGATTCACCATTTGTCTGTGATTCACCAGCCGGAATCATATGTGCATCTCTGCCATCATCATATTCCTGACTGCTTTCACTTTGCAGCTTCTGGCTGTTATCAGTTGAAATGTTATTCTTATTCTTTCCACATGCTGATAACGGCAATGTCATAAGTGTAATTATCATAATTATAAATGTTATATTTCTTTTACTCATTCTTTTACCTTTCAATATGTTCTGCCAATGTGTTATCATTTATTATATATAATTATATCTGTATACACAATTAATATATGTTATAATCTTTATATCAATGGTAGTGTCAAATGGCACATTAAATCAGAGTATAAGTTTGGGGAAGCCTACTAATATTGCAAAATGTGATGAAATAGTGGGTTTAAAGGACAAGTTTATAGAACAATTGGGGGATTCTCATGACAGGAGTTTACGAGGCAAGAAAAAAAAGCGGTGAAATATATTACCGTGCGTCATTTACATATAAGAATAAACACATCAGCCTCGGAAGTTCCTCTGACGAGGCTTCCTGTCATGCCATGTACAACGAAGCCTGTGAGATAATAAACAATTCTTCTGACCACTGGATTGATACTGACCACAGAACAACTTCATATAATGAAGCAATGACACTTTCTCTTGGTAAATACATCTCACTTATCAATTTCAGGGATAACAACATTTATATAAAGACACCTATATATATGTGCCATAAATATTTCCTGTATTTTCTCAAAGAACATGAGGTTTTACAGTTTTCTACTGATGACCTTTTTTACTATTCCAACCACACAATTATGAGCCGCGGAGGATATTATTTTGTAAATGATTATGGAATGCAGACAAGCATTCTCTCAAGATTCGGAGTAAGAAGCCACTCTGTAAAAGGCATGGATTATGTATTTAAAAATGGGGATACGCATGATTACAGATACGAAAACATTCTTGTTGTCAATAAATACAATGGTGTTTCCCAGTTTACTAAGAATGGACGAATTATGTACAGAACCAGGATTCATATTAACGGCGACTATATACTCGGTGAATTCTCATCCGAAGCAGAAGCTGCAATTGCGTATAATAAGGCCGTTGACATGCTTTCAGGCCTTGTAAATATAACTTATACCCCTAATTACATAGAAGGCATATCCTCCGTAGAATATGCCTCCCTTTATCACAATATTATATTGTCTAAGAATTTCAGAAATTATGTAAAGTCTGTCTGTTTTTAAGCCTCCACAATCTTTCCAGCAATAGCACTTGCTGCTGCTGTAGCAGGGGACGCAAGGAATATCTTAACCTTGCTTGTTCCCATTCTTCCAAGGAAGTTTCTGTTGTTAGTTGCAACAACTACCTCTCCGTCAGTAAGAATTCCGCCTGTTCGTCCACAGCATAATCCGCATCCCGGATGTGTAACAATTGCACCGGCTTCAACAAGTGTCTCAAGTGTTCCATCTGCAAGTGCTTCTTTATATATCTTGCGGCTTGCAGGAGTAACTATCAACTTAACAAATGGTGCAACCTTCTTACCCTTAAGAATAGCTGCTGCACACTGAAGATCCTCTAATCTTCCGTTAGTACATGAGCCGATGAATACCTGATCTACTGCTGTTCCGGCAAGCTCTGTAACAGGTTTGATGTTATCTACCTGTGAAGGACATGCAAGAACCGGAACTAAATCCTCTGCATTATATGTAATCTCTCTTGCATATACTGCATCCGCATCTCCCTTTAAATCCTTTAATTCATCTGTAAGTTCTACATTACAGTACTCTGCTGTCTTTTCATCTGGTGTAAAAAGAGCACATTTGGCACCGGCTTCAATAGCCATGTTAGACATAGTCATACGGCTTGCAACGCTCATCTCGTCAATTGTTGAACCTGTGAATTCAAGTGCCTGATAAGTTGCGCCATCTGCTCCAAGGTCACCGATAAGTCTTAATATGATATCCTTTGAACGCACATTTTCAGGAAGCTTTCCATTAACTGTTACCTTGATAGTCTGTGGAACTTTAACCCACATTTTGCCTGTTCCTAATACACTTGCCATCTCTGTATATCCGATACCTGATGAAAATGCACCAACACAGCCGTATGTTGTTGTGTGGCTGTCTGTACCAAATGCGATATCTCCCGGCTTTACATAACCTGCCTCTGTCATTAACTGATGGCAGATTCCGTCGCTTCTGTGTACGTTTTTCATGCCATATTTCTTTGCAAATTCATCGCCTTTGTGGAAATGTCTCGTATCGTCCACCTGGCTTGCCGGAACGAGGTGGTCGTAGATCAGAACGACTTTATCCGGGTCCCACAGTTTGGTAAAGCCCATCTCCTCGAATTTATCGCCGACAAACGGGATGAAGATATCATGAATCATGACTCTGTCCACGTTGACCGTCACAATGTCGCCCGGTTTTACGTCTTTTCCGGTGTTGTGGCGGATGATTTTTTCAATTACTGTATTGCCCATCGTTTCTTCCTCCCGCTCTTAATCCAATCCGTTGCGCTTGCGCATTGCCTTTACCAGGCCGCCTGCCTGAATGATATCCATCAGGTTCTCCGGCAGAGCTGCGATCGGGTATGTTTTTCCGTTGTAATCAACATGCTCATTCATCTTGACGGTGATGGTGTCGCCCTCTTTGATATCGTCATAAAGATCTGGCTGTTCGA